>PDWI01000014.1_pt1 | contig 209614 bp, 164 predicted proteins | sample 1430891 | NCBI WGS metagenome assembly PDWI01 (sample SAMN01162508, study PRJNA174530) | Oral metagenome, whole genome shotgun sequencing project. | biome: Marine environment; feature: Marine mammal; material: Swab sample of the gingival sulcus; isolation source: swab sample of gingival sulcus... | reverse complement strand
AAGGCAAAGCCCAAACAGTAAAAATACACATGAAATACTTCTAGGGGCATTTTCAATCAACTATATCTTTGAAAACATGGCTACTCCCGAAAGTGCCTAAAAAGAGTAAAGTCAAAAAAACGTAAGCCGTGCTTTTTCATGATTTTTGTTTTAAGGGCGATCCGTTTTACACTTTTACTGATGGCCCGCTAGATGCGGCCCAAGGAAGCCTTAAGTAAATGTAGTAAAAATCCATCAACGATAGTTCTGAAATCCGATTTTCACCAACTGTCTTGTTTTGGCCGATAGGTTGCCAAAAAGGTCTTTGGCAGCCTTGTGCTGTGGACTTTATGGAAACCGCTGTGCCAAATCGCCTTGGCTCTTGTTGTAGCATTGTTCGTGCCGATGCCCGGTCAGGGTTGGGGGTGCATGGGGCCGGTCGGCGACAATCCGGTTTGGCGTACCATCGTATCCTAAATCCGGTTGTTTTTCTCCGTATTGAAGATCCTATCCCAAATGAAGGTGTAAAACCCATAGTTTTTGCAAAATGAGACATGGTGGTTTTTATGGAAGGAATTTGTCGTGAAAATAAGGAAATAAGGGTTGTCGCTGTTGATGTTCAAGTGGGTGATGACCCCATAGGACCAATTGAAGACAAGAAACAGTATGAACCCGTAAATATTAAGTGGCAGTAGTATTGCCACCATGGTCAATAACAACCCAAAGAGTATGGATTCCCAAGGTGACATATAATACAGGCTAATGCAATTGAAACTTTCCGAATGCTCGTGATGTTTTAAGTAGATTTTCTTTAAATAACGTATATTATGGGAGGCCCAATGCAGGAAATACATTAAAAAATCCATTAGCAGGAAAAGGATTATGAAGGTCAACCATAGGTCCATATCAGAAAATAGGATTATTCCCTTGGTCCATAACAGAAACCCGGGAATGGCAATTGTTATGTTAATCAATAAGGTGAGCAATGAGGATAAGATCTCTTTTTTTGTAACGGTGGTCTTGTGCCTTAGGATTTTGTCCCAAGAGATGCCGATACCTATATTCAATAGATAGGCGATGATATTCAAGGCTATCAGTAATGGAAAAAATATATTGGGGTCCTTTATGTCCATTAATGTTCTTTAATCGCAGGTCGATGTCCAAAAAGGGTTTGATTCCCGGGGGCCTGCCTCGAAATAATAAAAGTCTTTTCGGAAGCATACCCCGTACCCTTGGGTCGAGGTTGTTGATTTTTGCCCAAATTTACGGTTTTTCAAATTCAAATGCCATGACGGACAGGATCCGTTGGCCGTTACGGCATTTATGTGTGTTATGGTAGGTCTTTGCCATAAGGAATTGATGATATATTCCATTCCACGGCATGTACTTGAATATCCTTCAATCGTCGACCGGACAATATATTGCCATGGCTTTGTTCTAGGGCATTTTGGGGTGTTTTTGAAGTTCGCATCCTAAAACCACAGATTCATTGTACTCCTCCTTTTTCGGAAACCCGGGTTGGTTAGAATAGAAAAGAGGGTAATAAGCCATTCAAAAATGAAGGTTCTTCAATGGGGAATATTTTATATGTAGTTTTACAGTTCTTTAAAAATATATATAATGGGTTTATTGGAAGACTTACAAGCGAGAAGTGGTTCAAAATGTGAATTGTGCGGGGCAACGGAAAACCTGAAGATCTATGAAGTGCCCCCAGTATCGACAGCCGGTGTCGATGGTAGTTTGTTGGGCTGTGAAACGTGCATAGGCCAGATTGAAGGACAGGATGCGGTAGACCCGAATCATTGGCGTTGTTTGAATGACAGCATGTGGAGCGAGCACCCTCCTGTACAAGTAGTGGCCTGGCGAATGCTTTCCCGATTGAAATCGGAAGGATGGCCCCAGGACCTGCTCGATATGATGTATTTGGATGATGGACTGCTTGCATGGGCCAAGGCCACAGGGGAAGGTCAGGATGAATCCGAAAAGATCATCCATAGGGATGTGAACGGTGTAGTGTTAAAGAAAGGGGATAGTGTGGTCCTTATCAAGGATTTGAAGGTCAAGGGCTCTAGTATGGTGGCCAAGCAGGGGACCGCTGTGCGGCGTATCTCATTGGACAGGGAGAATGCCGAATATATCGAAGGTAAGGTAGGTGCGCAGCAAATCGTCATTATCACCAAATATGTGAAGAAGATATAAAGGGGAACCACGTTCTGCCCATAGCCCACATTTCAGGATGACCAATGGTTTCCTGATAGCCCGTAAAAAATAGGCTGGCCCGGACAACCTGGTCTTTAGGGGTCGGGCCATTATCTATCTTTTCCCCGAAAGGGCATCAAGGATCATTGCCTACCGATCTTATTTGTTCATTTCCGTGAAATATTTGTAAAAATAGGGGATGGTCTCGATTCCTTTGTAATAAAACCAGAGTCCAAAATGCTCATTGGGGGAATGTATGGCATCGCTATCCAGCCCAAAGCCCAATAATACGGATTTACTGCCGAGTTCCTTCTCGAAAAGTGATACGATGGGGATACTGCCACCACTGCGTTGTGGAATGGGGGGAGTGCCGAAAGTCGTTTCATAGGCTTTGGCCGCTGCCCGATAGGCTATCGTGTCAATAGGGGTAACGTACCCTTGGCCTCCGTGATGTGGTGATACTTTTACCTTCACGCCTTTTGGGGCGATATTGGTAAAATGCTTTACGAAAAGCTCAGTGATCTCTTCCCATTCCTGATGGGGGACCAAACGCATCGATATTTTGGCATGGGCCTTACTTGGAATTACGGTCTTGGCACCTTCCCCGGTATAGCCGCCCCATATTCCGTTAACGTCCAAGGTGGGTCTAATGGAATTCCGTTCGTTGGTGGTATATCCTTTTTCTCCGTATACACTTTCAATATCCAAGGCGTTCTGGTAGGCATCGATATCGAAGGGGGCCTTGTTCATTTCCGCTCTTTCCTCGGGGGACAATTCCTCTACCTTATCATAAAACCCAGGAATGGTAATACGGTTGTTCCCATCATGTAGTGAGGCGATCATCTTCGTTAGGATATTGATTGGGTTTGCGACCGCACCTCCGTATAAACCGGAATGCAGGTCGCGGTTTGGCCCTGTAACCTCTACTTCAACATAACTCAGTCCGCGTAGGCCTGTGGTAATCGAAGGGTGTTCCCTACCGATCATTCCAGTATCGGAGATCAATATCACATCATTTTTTAATTTTTCCTTGTTATTGGCGACATAGGTCGCAATGTTGACGCTTCCGACCTCTTCTTCCCCTTCGATCATGAATTTAACGTTACAGGGTAGTTGATCGGTCCTTACCATAAACTCCAAGGCCTTGACATGCATGTACATCTGACCCTTGTCATCGCATGCGCCCCTTGCAAAGATTGCTCCTTCAGGGTGTTCCTCCGTTTTCTTGATGACAGGTTCAAAAGGAGGGGAGTCCCAAAGCTCAACGGGGTCGGGCGGTTGAACATCATAGTGGCCATAGACCAGAACGGTTGGCAGGTTGGGGTCGATGGTTTTTTCGCCATATACGATCGGGTAGCCATCGGTCTCACATATTTCAACATGGTCGCACCCTGCTTTTTCCAACGCTTCCGCGACCATTTCCGAAGTATTGACCACATCCTGTGAAAATGCCGAATCCGCACTTATGGAAGGCATTTTGAGAAGTTCGATAAGTTCGGTTAAAAACCGTTCTTTGTTCTGTGCTACGTAATCTTTGCTGTTTTGCATATATATGGCTTTGTTGATATATTCAAAATTACAAAAAGAACTTTTTAAAGAGAGAGTATCGTAAATTGATTTTTTACTTTATATTTGCATCCCGGTAACCAAATAGGTTTGGGGATTATTGTTTTGCGGGCGTGGTGGAATTGGTAGACACGCTAGACTTAGGATCTAGTGCCGCAAGGTGTGAGAGTTCGAGTCTCTCCGCCCGTACAAAGTGAAAAGCCGACTTTTAGGAGTCGGCTTTTTTATGTGTTGATATTTGGGTCCAAAGGGATAAAGAGCGGCTTGGTCTCCTATGGTCAAATCAGTTGAAGAATGACCATTTTTTTTGTATTATAACTATAAATATCTGGATAACAATGTGTTGTGTTTTCTTTGTTTACAATATAAAGTTTAGCTCCATTGGCCAAGAATAAAACGTTTCTACTTGTGCGGGAATGTTGTTTAAGCACATTATGCCACTATACTTAGTAAAGGTGTAACCCAAGGCCTATCGACCTTGATCAAGGGTTGTTCCTTACGCAATCTATAGTTTTGTAAATCCCAATTCTTCCATTCCCCCACTTTCATTTGCCACCACTCCCAATAGAATGCGAATACCAGTCGGACAATGACAGGCATCACAGGTAAGTTCCCCATCGGATAAGGTGTTTTCAAAATCAATTATTCCAGCATTGGAAACACCATTTTCTTCGAGATATTCCGTAATCGATAGGGTTACACGGGAATTTGAATCAGCTTCGGTGTTGTTCCGTGGGTCGGAACATTTGGTCTGTTCCCAATAAAAACCAACCCCATTGACTATGGTGCCACCATCATTTTCACAGGCTGGACCAGTGGATAATAGGACTAGAAAAAAAGATGATTTTAACATATACGCCCATCATTGGTGAAATTAAGTTATTTCCTATAATCAAGATGGTTGCTTTCTAAAGACTAATAATTTGCCCTAGATCGAAATGCATCATTATGGATTTTACCATCATTTAGGGTTCCTTGATTTTTAACCAATTAGGAAAAAAAAGGCTTGGGAGTTCTGTTGCGTATTCGTTTTAATGCCCTTCCAATATGGCTTTCAACAGTATTCACGGAAATCCCTAATATTTGTGCTATCTCTAAATAGGATAGTCCTCTTTTTTTGTGCATCACAAATATCTCTTTCGACTTTGGAGGTAAAATATCAATTTCTTTATTGATCCATTCCAGTCTTTTCCTTATAGAGAGCTCTTCGTCCTCAATGGATTTCTGAAGTGTTTCATAATGGATCTTTTCAAGTATATCTTCTTCTTTTCGTTTTTTTCGAAATTCATTTACAAAAATATGGTACACTGATTTGAAGAGGTAATTTTTTAGTGAGGCCCTTACGGACAGTGAATCCCTTTTGGCCCATAAATTCAAAAAGACATTTTGTACAATGTCCTCAGCAAGTGATTTGTCATGGGTTAGGCCGGTAGCATACAAACAAAGAATTTTATGATAGGTTTGAAAAATAAAACGATAAGACTCCCTATTCCCATCTTGTAGCTTTTTCAAGAGAATATCCTCATCATAAATAATAGGTTCATATTCCATATGCACCTGTTAAATTAAATAAAAATCAAAAATAATGCATGGTATTTCATTTTTTAATTGTCATCTAATCAACAAGAGGTGAAAAGTGGAAAAGAATATTGGGAATTTAATTAGGGGTTATTTGCGAAATTCCATTTCAATGGAGGAATTGACCTTCCTGAAAAAATGGGTCTCCAAGAAAGAGAATCAGGCTTTTTTCAGGGATTTTTTATACACATACTACAAAGGCAATGTGTTCGATACGGAGAAAAACCTAGGGTTGTTCGAGTCCAAGGCTTTTGGTAAGAAGCCTTTGGCCCTGCAAAGAAGGAATCGGTTTTCATTTGTCAAGTATGCGGCTATATTTATTGGTATATTGACTTGTGGCTATTTTGTGTATTACTATAATCAAAAACCTATTGAAGGGTTTCCGGCTACAGAGGTTACATTGGAAGTCGAGGGTGTGGGAACCCAGATACTCGATATTTCCACAACGAAGGATCTAGCCGGCAAAAATGGTATGGTTTTGGCCAGACAAAAAGGAAATACTTTAGATTACGTTGATTCTGACCAAGATAGTACCGCAATTACCTTTAATGTTCTTAAAGTACCCTATGGAAAGACATTTCAAGTACTACTATCCGATCAAACCCATGTATATCTAAATGCGGGATCGAGTTTGAGGTACCCCACAAAATTTATCAAAGGCCATCTCCGAGAGGTCTTTTTGGAAGGCGAAGGTTATTTTAAAGTGGGTAAGGACAAAGAATCCCCTTTCATTGTAAGGGCCAATGGTATCAGCACGGAAGTTTTTGGGACAGAATTCAATATTTCCTCCTATTCGAATGACCAAAGTACACAAGTAGTATTGATTGAAGGAAGTATTGGGGTTTTCGATAAGGGAAATCGCTTTGATTCTCAATTGCATAAGGTCCTAAAACCTAATGAAATGGCTTCGAAGGAGATTGGGAAGTCCATTTCGGTAAGTAATGTTGACGTTAGGGGTCATATTGCATGGATAGATGGTACACTGCTTTTTAGGAATGAAGGGTTTGGGACTATTGCCCGGAAATTACAGAGGCACTACAACGTGAACATCATCAATAACGATGAAACCCTTGGAGACAAGAAGTTTACCGGAAGATTTGATGTTGAAACTGTTGATCAGGTCTTACGCACATTCCAAAAAACAAATAGTTTCAATTACAAAATAGAAGGTTCTAACATAACTATTAACCCTTAATACCAACTTATATGAAATAGATCCATTAAAAAACCAAGAACGGGAAATGGCACCAGCGCCCCCGCTGTGTTGAACATAATTTAAAAAGCTGAATAACCTTTAAATTACTACAGAAATATGAAAAGTGAACGAGAGCATTCCATCTTTGGTGTGTCCAAATTTGATTTGAAAATAAGACTGACCGTTGTATTCTTACTTCTATGTTTATTTCGGATCAATGCAAGTACGTATTCGCAAAAAGCCAAAATTTCCTTGGATGTGGAAAACACAAGCATTGAATCCATACTGTTCGATAAAATAGAGAAAGACACCGATTTTAAGTTCTTCTACGAGAACACGTCTCTTGACCTTGGTAAGAAAATAACTTTTAAGGTTAAAAATAAACGCATAACAGACATATTGGATTATCTGTTCATAGACACCAATATCAGTTATGAAATTGACGGAAAGCAGATTATACTTACCAGGAATAGTATTGGGCCAATAAAAAAAACCAAGACCGAACCTGTTCCGATTCTTCCGGAATTGGTAGAGCAGAATTTGGTGCAAGGAAGGGTGACCGATAACGATGGCCAACCCTTACCTGGGGCGAATATTGTCGAAAAAGGCACTACCAATGGGACACAAACTGATTTTGACGGAAATTTTTCCTTGGAAGTAACTGACGGGAATGCAACTTTAATTGTATCGTACATTGGTTTTGCCACCAAGGAATTGCGAATAAATGGGCAGACTAATGTTACCATCGCCCTTCAGGAATCCACTGCCGGATTGGATGAGGTGGTGTTAATCGGATATGGTACGGCCAGAAAAGGCGATATTACATCTTCGATTTCACAGGTCGATGGAATTGAGACCATTACCAGTCGACCCGTTGCCACGTTCACCGACTTCTTGCAAGGTAATGTTGCCGGGGTTACGGTTCTGCAACAAGGGGGTGATCCTACAGCGAGCGGACAAATTGTGATTAGGGGATACGGTTCCATATCCGATGAAAGTCCGTTGACCGTTGTTGACGGGGTTCCTTATTATGGGCCTGCAATAAACCCACAGGACATAGCCTCCGTATCCGTACTGAAAGATGCGGCCGCAGCGGCAATTTATGGTGCCCAGGCGGCCTCCGGTGTAATTGTTATCCAGACAAAGAAGGGAAGAAAGGGAAAACCTCAGATCAGTCTAGATCTTTATGGTGGTATTCAAAATGCTACGGGTTTACCTACGCCATTGACTGCCGAACAACAGGCAAGCGTATATAATTTAGCGGCAGACAATGGAGGTACTGCCCGACAATCGGCCCATGATGCATTACAGAATCCCTGGGGCCAGACTACCAGGACCAACTGGATGGATGAGATCTTTAGATCGGCTGCCCTGGTCAATACAAATGTCAATATCAGTGGGGCCGGCGAAAATATAAACTATATGACTTCCTTTGGGTACAACAACAAGGAAGGGGTCTTAGTGGGTACAAAATCAGACAGGTACTCTTTTAGGTTGAAATCTGATTTGAACCTCTCCGACAAGGTCACGATTGGTGAGAATGTATATTATTCCAGAACAGAAGCGGTAGGTACCAATACAAGCAGTGGTTATTCGGGAACTATCCTGAATGCGGTTTATTTCCCATCGGCCGCACCGGTACGTGATGAAAATGGTCTTTTCCATGGTGTTGTGCCTTTTGATCTTTCGCAATTCGCCGGAACATATGGTGATGTCTACAATCCTGTCGCCCTTTTATTGCGTCCTACAACCACAAGTCCAACTAATTTTATCAATGCCCAGGTCTATCTGGACTATAAGATCTTAAAAGGGCTAACGTTTAAAACGAGCTACGCCTATAGTACGAGTCATAATGAATTTAAGACTTTTGTGCCCAGAATTCCAGAATTGGGAAGAACAAACCTGACCAATTCATTGACACAGCGCAATAGCACCACCAATAGAAGGGTTTGGGATAACCAATTTACGTACACCAAATCTTTTGGAAACCACAATTTGGATGTAACAGCAATCTACTCAAGTCAGTTTACCGATTTTGAATCACTGAGCCAAAGAGCCGAAGGATTTAGTAGCGAAGAGCCGTTCAACCAGTATTTGTCCAATGCATCAGATCAAAAAGAACCAGTAACCAGCGTATATGAGGATGCCTTGACCTCAGCCATCGGAAGGGTAACTTATGACTATGACAACAAGTATTTTGCCACGGCAAGTATACGACGGGACGAGACCTCACGACTCGCACGGGACAATCAAGCGGATATTTTCCCAGCGGTATCGGTAGGTTGGAGGATTTCCGACGAAAACTTCTTCAATGTTGAAAAGATCAATGATTTGAAGTTTAGGGCATCTTGGGGGCAGATCGGGAATATCAACTCCGTAGGCTATTATTCTTTTGATGTTCCATTAGGGTCACAGACTTTAATTGTCGGTGAAGACGGATTAAGAAATGACCGAGGGGTATATGCAAGACAACAATCCAATCCTGATTTGATTTGGGAAACTTCCGAATCGATTGATGTTGGCCTTGACCTTATGGCGTTTGACAATAAGTTCTCCTTGACTTTTGACTATTTCCAGAAAACAACCCGTGATATGATCTTGGAAGGTTTGGAAGACAAACACCAAGGTACTGATGCGGCATTTGTCAATGGGGGTGAGGTAAAGAACGTTGGTGTGGAAATTTCCGCGGCATTCAGCGACAAGATTGGCGATTTGAATTATACCATCAGGGCAAATGCCTCTAGGTTGGACAATAACCTTGAAAACTTGGACGGTTATAATAATAGCGGTATAGATTTCATAAACCATGATGGTTATCATGTAAGGGATGCCTTAAGGCCTTATCGGTCAACTGTTGGCCAGGAATTGTTTTCCCATTTCTTGGTGCCTTATTTAGGTATATTCCAGTCACAGGCCGAGATAGACGCTTATGTCAAGGATGGCAACCTAATACAACCTGATGCCGTTCCTGGGGATTTTAAATTTAAGGATACTGATGGTGATGGGGACATTGATAACGATGACAGACAGTTCCACGGCAGTTACCAACCCGATGTTACCTATAATTTTAATTTGAGTGCAAATTACAAGGGCATTGATATGAGCCTGATCTTTCAGGGAGTGGCCGGGGTAAAGGCTTTCAATGCCTATAAATACGCAACCTACAATGCATCTTTGCAAGGGTACAACTTGGACAATAGGGTTTTGGATGCTTGGACACCCTCGAACACCAATACGGATATTCCACGAATATCGACCCAGGACAATAACAATAATTTTGGGACCCAATCAACCTGGTACTTGGAGGATGCCTCATATTTAAGGTTAAAGAATATAACACTTGGTTATTCTTTCCCGAAAGAAATAATGGGCGGGTGGTTAAATGGTTCGTCTTTGCGCATTTATCTGTCAGCAGAGAATCTGTTTACCATTACCGATTATACCGGTATTGACCCTGAAGTAGGGGGAATTGGCCTCGATGTGGCCAAGTATCCTTTATCAAGGACAATATCCGCGGGACTATCATTAAAACTATAATCGATTTTAATCTTTATAAAATGAAAAATAAAATTGTAAAAACAATAATGATCACTGTGTGTGCGCTCTATTTGGGGGCAATCTCTTGTTCTGATGATTTCACCAATTTGGAGCCATTGGGGAATAGTTCCTATGAAAATTTCTGGAAAACGGAACAGGACGCTATAGAGGCAGCGAACAGTATGTATTATTATATGAGGGATGAAGATATGTTTGCCAGAGGTTTTTACTGGTATATCAACGCTTCCGATGACATGGTTACCGGCCGGATCAAGGCAGATGCCGATAATGCAAAGAATTTCAACCTTACAGGGGACGAAAGTGCCCTAAAGTGGATGTATGCCCAAAGTTATAAGGTAATACGTAGGGCAAATGACATTTTACTGAAGGTACCCGATATGGAGATTAACGAAAGTTTGAAAAACAGAATTTTGGGCGAAGCCTACTTCATGAGGGCATTTCATTACCATTGGATAGCTTATCACTATGGGGATAATGGCCCAAATGGTGGAGTTCCTATAGTGACTGAGGAAAATTTCAGGGACGAAGCGGGAAGCTATTCCCGACCAGCGAGTGTAGTGGACAACTACGCTCAAATAATCGATGATCTCAATCATGCCGTAGAACTCCTGCCTTTGATCACCGAGTTGAATACAGAAGATTATGGCAGGGCGCATAAAGATGCGGCATTGGCCTATATCGCCAAGACCTATTTATATTGGGCACAGTACGATCCCTCTAAATATGCCGATGTGGTCGCAGCCTGTGATGCAGTGACGAACTCCGGTTCCGGAAGGGCCCTGGTCGACACCGATGATCCTGCCAAGGACTTTAGGGAACTGCACAGTTACTTGAATAATTGGACCAGTGAATACATTTGGTCCGTGGATTCGGGAATTGATGGTGGTAGTAAATTACCTGGTGTAGTTCTGGAAAACAAGGGCTGGGGATTGTATAATGGTTGGGGATATTACCATCCTTCATTAGGCCTTTACGAAGCGTTTGAGGCAGGAGACCCCAGACGTGAAGTAACCATGTTGAAGTTTGGCGATGAATTTGATTTTTTTGGTGAAACTAGAAGATATTCCTCGGAAAATTCCAAATCTGGATTTCAGTGGAACAAGTATATGTATGAGTATCAATTTGAGAACCCCATTGGCACATACATAAATCCCAACGGTGATGATCCAACAACATTGTATAATGTACCTATTCTTAGATATGCCGAAGTACTTTTGATGAAATCGGAAGCCTTGATTATGCAAGGGCTGAATGGGGATGCGCCTTTGAACGCTGTTCGTGATAGAGCTGGTTTGGCACCGATAGTCGGAGCAACCATGGATGACTTGAAACATGAGAGAAGGGTTGAACTAGCTGGTGAATTCGCCGACAGACATTTCGATCTTGTGCGTTGGGGAGATGCTGACGATGTCTATGCAGAACCGATATATGGTAGAATACATGCGGATAAAACCGATCCGGATTCCCCTTATACTGTTGAGGAAATATGGCCAGCGAGACCACAATTCGATCCTGCCACAATGCATGTTTGGCCTATTCCGAATGAATCAATAGAATCTTCTGGAATCCCACAGAACGTAGGATGGTAATAATCCTAAGAATGCTAGTTTGGGTTAGTTTGATTTTACTTAAAAGGTGCTAGATCTTTTAGCACCTTTTATTTCAATATGCGCATATGATCAAGATGTACCACTTCATTGCTTGCCTTTTATTGCTTGCCTCACAATCTGTAACCGCACAGCAAGGGAATCGATATAAAATACATTCACATAACGACTTTATGCAAACCGTGCCGTTCTGGAGTGCCTATGCCAACGAACTGGGTTCCATTGAGGTGGATGTTTTTTGCAAAAACAATATTCTGTTTGCCACGCATGATGAAACTGAAATCAAAAAAGGATACACGATAGAAAGTCTGTACCTTCGGCCCCTGCAGAAAACAATTGATATCGGGTTGGGAAAGCAGCAGGAAATCCAATTGCTTATCGATCTTAAGTCGGAACCTTACTCAACTATGCGCCAACTAATATCGGTTTTGGAAAAGTATCCGGATATTATACATAGCAAAAGGATATCCATAGTGGTTTCAGGAAATAAGCCCAAGGCAAAGGACTACGTAAACTACCCTGATTATATAAGATTCGACCATCAGGCCCTGGAAACTTTGGACAATGGGAATGCCTGGGGAAAAGTAGCATTGGTCAGTTTGGATTTTAAGGATTTTTCACCTTGGAACGGGAAGGGAAGGCTAACTGCGAGTGATTATGAAAAAGTTAAAGCGGTAATCGACAGCGTACACTCCTTGGGGAAACCATTTAGATTTTGGGGTACTCCAGATAGTAAGACCGCTTGGAAAGTATTTAAGGAATTAAATCTGGATTTCATTAATACGGATAAACCCTATGCGGCATTCAATTACCTTAAGGATTTGGAAGATCGCACGTATCATAACAAAATCCTCTCAGAGGTGTATGCACCAACTTTTGCCAGCGATCAAAAAAACATTCCAATAAAGAACGTTATTTTATTCATAGGTGATGGTAATGGATTGTCCCAGATTTCGTCGTCACTCTTGGCGAACGGTGGGAGTTTGACTTTGACCCAAATGCGAAGTATCGGTTTTATTACAACACAGTCCACCGATGATTTTACAACTGATTCGGCAGCTGCCGGCACCGCACTTGCCACAGGTGAAAGAACATATAATCGTGCCATAGGGGTAGATACGCTACAACGACCATTGGTAAATATTACCGAGTTGCTCTCAATGTACAATTATGTTTCAGGATGTATTACCACAGATAGGATGACAGGAGCTACTCCGGCCGCATTTTATGCGCATCAGAGCGATAGATCCAATATAAATGAAATTGCAGGGGATCTGTCGAAAAGTAAACTTTCCTTATTTATTGGTGGGGGTTCGGAAAACTTTCAAGGGGGTGAAATGACCAAAGGATTCGAGATATTGGACAACGTGGATGCCATTGGATCGAACAAAAGCAATAAGGTAGGGTATTTTATATCGGAAAAGGGGGTTCCTGGAGTTGTTGACGGTAGGGATAGGGTACTGGCTAAGGCCACCAAAAATGGTATGGAGTTCCTGAGTTCCAAGAACAGGCCATTTTTCTTAATGGTTGAAGGTGCCCAAATTGATTCTTATGGGCATATGAACCATGTTCCGGGAATAGTTTCGGAAGGGATAGATTTTGATATGGCAATAACCGAGGCCGTTAAATTTGCCGACATAACGGAAAATACATTGGTCATTGTTACTGCAGATCACGAAACATCGGGATTCAGCATACCACAGGGAGATCTTGAAAAAAAAATTATTGAAGGTGATTTTACAACCTATGACCATACCGCTACCATGGTTCCTTTATTTGCCTATGGTCCGCATTCACAGGAATTTCAGGGTGTTTATAAAAATAGCGATTTGTTCGGGAAAATAGTAAAGGTGCTTGGTCTGAAGGAGCAATAAGAGGGAGTTTGTCTTAACACTTCTCTCGACATTCCGCTACTATTTCGGGCGCATGGCTTCCCCAGGGTTGGCTTAGGTGTACCAAATTCCCAAAGCCGTTGACAATAATGACAATGATTTTCGGGTAATATTGGGATTACCACCTTCAAAAAGTGTAAGTATAGGTTTTTTTAAGCAATTTGATATCGAAAAGATTATGATGAAACTAAAATCCACTATTTTTTTTACTGTAGCCTTCATGTTCATGTCATGTTCGGAATCAAATGAAAAAACCATTTATGTTGACCCGTTTATTGGAACCGGGGCCCATGGCCATACATTTCCTGGAGCGACGACCCCCAAAGGTATGGTGCAACTTAGCCCAGATACCAGGATTGGGAATTGGGATGCCTGTTCAGGTTACCATTATAGCGATTCGGGAATCATAGGTTTCTCACATACCCATTTAAGTGGTACGGGCTGTGCGGATTTAGGAGATATACTAATTCGACCAACCACCCGACCACTATCCTCTATTATTGCCGACGGAAAGATTGTCCCTACCTCTTTCGATCATAACAATGAGGTAGCTGCTCCGGGCTATTATAAAGTGATACTTGATGATGGATCGATTACTTGTGAATTAACGGCAACACGCCGTACGGGTATTCACCGTTATTCCTTTGTCGAAGGTACTGGTTCGAATATAGTAATGGATTTATCGCATGCCCTGGAAACCGAATCTGCTGAACTACAAATACAATCTATCTCTGAGGATGAGATTAGCGGTTACCGTTTTTCCAAAGGATGGGCCGAAAACCAGCGTTTGTTTTTTGTCGCCCGTTTTTCCCAACCTTTAGAGGAAGTAAATATCTGGTCTAGAGGGAAATCTATCGATCAGTCATTGCCCTATTCATCCGATGATATTAGAGTGGAGCTCTCATGGAGCGATCTGAAAAATGGAAGAATCGAATTAAATGTGGGTATCTCGGCGGTTAGCATAGAAGGGGCACGTAAAAACCTAACATCGGAGGCCCCTGTTTTTGATTTTGGGGCATACCGGCAACTTGCTGAAAAAGAATGGGACGAACAACTATCCAGGATTACCATAACTAGCGGATCGGCAAAGGAACGGGAGATTTTTTATACGGCCATGTACCATAGCTTTATAGCTCCGTATACTTTGAGTGATGTAGATGGAAATTATAGAGGGCTGGACGGTAAGGTCTATCAGGATACCATTCAAGATCATTATACCGCATTTTCGATTTGGGACACCTTTAGGACATGGAATCCTATGATGACCCTTTTGGACGATCAATTTGTTGCGGAAATGATCAATTCAATGTTGGCACATTATCAGCAAACTGGGGAATTGCCGATCTGGCCGCTTTGGGGAAATGAGACCGGGACCATGATCGGATACCATTCGGTCTCCGTGATAACCGATGCTTGGATGAAGGGAATTCGTGGCTTTGATGAAAAACTTGCGTTGGAAGCTATGATAGCCAGTTCAAACACGACCAGAAAAGGGAACGATCTGTACCGGGAATTCGGTTATATCCCAGCGGACAACAAAAGTGAGTCCGTATCCGTTCTGTTGGAATCTGCATATGACGATTGGTGCATTTCTACGATGGCCAAGGCTTTGGGTGAAGATAATGTAGCTGAGGAATACCGAAAGAGAGCGTATAGCTACCAGCATGTTTTTGATGGAAACACCCTCTTTTTTCGAGGAAAAAGGTCAGATGGAAGCTGGATCACCCCCTTTGACCCCTTCGAAGTTTCCCGGGACCTTACCGAAGCGACATCTTGGCAATATCGCTTCTTTGTACCTCACGATATACAAGGGCTGGTCAATCTGTTCGGAGGGGAAAAGCCTTTCATCAATGCCCTCGATTCACTATTTATCGCAGAATCGAAAATAAAGGACAAGGCCATGGATATTTCTGGACTTTTGGGACAATATGCGCATGGAAACGAGCCCAGTCATCACATGGCTTATTTGTATTCCTATCTGGGGCAGCCCCATAAAACTCAATATTGGGTAAATAAAATACAAGATGAAATGTATGGTAATAGTCCTGAAGGAATTAGTGGTAATGAGGACTGTGGGCAAATGTCCGCCTGGCATATCATGAGCAGTCTTGGCTTTTATCCAGTATGCCCGGGAAGTAACCAATATATTCTGGTTACACCCCGTTTTGAAGAAACTACAGTGCGTCTTGGAAATGGTAAAAACCTTAAGATCGAGACAAATAAAGACCCGCGTAAATTTCCTTTTATCGAGAAGGTATTCATGAATGGTGTAGAGATCAACGCCCTATTCGTCACACATCACCAATTGACTTCTGGCGGAACATTGTATTTTGAACTTACAGATCAGCAATCAAATAAGGATATGACTTTAAAGGATCTTAAGGCCCCTTATTCACTTTCATCAAACCAGCAGGTATCCGTTCCATATATTACCAATGGTTTTAATCAGTTTATGGATTCTTGCAGAATAGAAATAGGAGTATCTACGAAAGGAGCAACAATCTATTATACCTTGGATGGTGCTGAACCGACAAAAAATTCCCTCAAGTATGAATCCCCATTAGTGTTGAATACCTCTACAAAGCTAAAAATGAAAGCTTTCAAGGACTCATTCGAGCCTAGTGCAGTTGGTTCGGTAGAAGTGAAAAAGGTGTCCTGCCTACCTGCAATAAGCCATCGATTGCAAAATAATGGTGTATATTACCAATACTTTGAGGGTACCTTTGCCAAGGTAGCCGATCTGGTTGGGCTAAAGCCGATCAAGGAAGGATATGTACCCGGTTTTTCACTAAGTGAGGCTGAACAAGAGGATCATTTCGGTTTTATATACAATACCTACATTAAAATACCTGAGGATGGATTTTATGAATTTTATACCATTTCGGATGATGGCAGTGTATTGTGGATAGACGGTATAAAAGTCGTCGATAATGATGGTGGCCATGCAGCCATTAAAGCTAGTGATGTAATTGCGCTCAAAAAAGGGGTACATCATTTGAAAGTCGATTATATAGAAGATTATGAAGGAAATTCACTAGAGGTAGGGATGGGGAAAAAAGGGGATTTTGGCAAACCTCTTTCCAATGAACTGCTATGGCGGTAGTTTGTCCAGCAATAGCGTCAGTATTGGAACTCGGAAAGACCGGGTATCTCTTTGAACAAAGGCACGAATACAGCCGTGAAGGGGAATCATACTAAGGGCAATGACGAGCTTCGATACCGATAAAATCAAAGAATGCCTAAAAATGCTCAAAACAACACATGCAGGAAAAGGTTTCATGCACGGAAGTTTCAACAAAGATGATCTGGAACAATACTCACGGGATTGGTTTGCTTGGGCAAATACCTTGTTCGGTGAGCCTATTCTTAAGATTTATAAAGAAAATAGGGATATTTTAACAATCGAGTATTAATAAGGTGGAAATTCAATATTTAGAGTAAGAACAATAAACACCCTAGATGGGTCCAACACAAAAAAACTATCGACTATGGACAGAACAAAAAAAACCTTGACCATTCTTTTTTTAACGGTATTGGGGAGTGCCGTTTTTTATGCACAAGAAGATTCCCTTACATTTTCGCATACTTTGGGGAATGTAAAAAAACCATGGACCAACAAGCCGTTTTACAATAGGCCGGAAAATTTTCAATTCGCCATTGTAAGCGACCGAACAGGTGGGCATCGGGAGGGGGTTTTTGGAAAAGGAGTTGAAAAAATCAACCAGTTGTACCCGGAATTTGTCATGAGTGTGGGAGATCTTATTGAGGGCTATACCAAGAATGATTCGTTGATCAATGAACAATGGGATGAATTTCATAAATTATTAAACCCCTTATCTGCGAGGTTTTTCTATGTTGCTGGTAATCACGATTATTCAAACGCTACCATGGCTACGCAGTGGAAAGAGCGTTTTGGAAAGGATTATTATTATTTTATATACAAAGATGTACTTTTTCTGATAATGAATACCAATGACGGCGATGGTGTTCTTATAGGTGAAGATCAAATAAAGTTTTTAAAGGAAACTGTTGCGCAACATACAGATGTTAGATGGACCATGATATTTATGCACCATCCGCTCTGGGTTTATGGGGATGTCAATAATTTTGACCAAGTGGAAGAGATGCTTGCAGGTCGTAAATATACCGTTTTTGCAGGGCATACACACCGTTACTTACATCAGGTCAGGAACGATCGAAACCATTACGTACTTGCCACTACGGGAGGAGGAAGTGAACTAAGAGGGCCCAAATTCGGGGAATTCGATCATATATCCTGGGTAACCATGACCGATGATGGCCCCAAATTGGCAAATATCAGTCTGTCCGGTATTAACGGTCACGATGTCAGCAATGGAATTACACATGATATGGCAAATTCCTTGATCGGGGCATCCCAATTCAATACCTTGGTGCTTGCAAGGGAAAAGGAAAGGAAAGTCCTGATGGTTTTAAACAATAGTTCAGACAGCACTATGCATTTTAAGGGACGACTATATCATAACCACCATCTTAAAACCGATGTTTCACGTTTTCAAATTAGTATCCCCGCAAGAAGTAGTCAACAGTTGGCGATCCGAACAAGTCCCATAGTGGATTTGGATGAATCGAATTGGGATCCATTGGAACTGGATTGGGAAATGAGTTACGATGTCGCTTTTATGGATCCGGATTTTAGGCTTGAGGGAACCGAGATCATTGAATTGAAACCTTCAAATACGGGGATTGCCATGCGTGGGGAAAGTATTTTTTTAAAGAATCTTCAAGTAGTGATTGAGCATCCTTATACCGGGCTTTTGGTGAAATATTCCAAAGAAGGGGATTCAACTTGGCATAGTACGGCAGACCTAACTGAAACCTTGACATTGTCCGGCACAACCAATTTGAAGGTTGCCCTGTACGATAAGGATGGTTTTCAAAGTGCTTATTTTGACAAAAAATATGAAAAAGTAAGACCGAGTGCAGCTGTAAAAGTAAAAAAAGCAAAAAAAGGGCTGGCCTATACCTACTACGAGGGTAATTTCACATCGGTTCCTGATTTTACAGCTCTTTCGCCAGTTAAATCTGGTACGGTCTTGGAATTAGACCCGGATAAGATTGGAGAAAGGCAGGATCATTATGCCATTCGGTACAGGGGTTATATAAAAGTGCCCGAGAATGGGGTCTACACCTTTTACTTAAGATCCGATGATGGCAGCAAACTATATTTAGATGGCGAATTGGTGGTAGATAATGATGGTTCCCATTCTGCAAGCACCAAGGAAGGCATGAAAGCACTAAAAAAGGGGATGCACCCGATTAGGATAGATTACTTTGAGGATTTTCTTGGAGAAGAACTGCAATTATTCTTCTCGGGCCCTAATTTAGGAAAATCCCCGTTGTCCTTATGGCATTGATCCTGATTGACCATTCTATCGGTTAAGGCATCTACGGGGTAATTTATTTTGCGATAAACAAAAAAACTATGGACAAACTCTTTTACGTTTATTAATATGGGAGCGGATACCATTCTACTTTCAGTGTTGATCTACTGGGTAGGATTATCGAAAATTCTAGGAATCTTAATTTCTTGGCACGGCTTTTATTGTTTTTTTATATTGAAAGCACTAGGATGGGTTTTTTCGGAAGTAATGTTTGTCCGTCCCATAAAAGGCTGTTTTAAACAACGGTTATTACAAACTACGCTACTTTTTTAGGAGTGTCCCGTTCTTGGCCCCATTTAGTAGTTTTGTTTGTAGATCTTTTGTTTATGGTGTATTAAAACCAAGATAATGTAAACTTGCCCAGCACATTCCCCTATATTTTACAGAAGGCTTCATTTCGGAAAATACGCTTTGTTCCCGATCTACATTAAACTTGGGGCCTAGTGCCGCAGGGTGTGTGAGTCCGAGTCCCCTCCGTCCGTACAAAGTGAAAAGCCGACTTTTGGGAGTCGGCTTTTTATGTGCCATGCTTTTGCCAGTGATTGTTGCCTTTAATGGGGCGTTAAGCTATCGGTGTTCGAGGTCAGAAATCCTGAAGCTGCCCTATGGCATCAGCCACATTGTCAACAGGGAGTTTGCACATATTGCCCTTGCAGACGTAAATAAAAGTCCCATCGGAAATATATCTGTCCTTGAACAAGGGCAGATTGCTTTCTTGGGTACTCGAAACGATCAAGGTGTTGGGCAGGTGTTTTTGTTGGAGCTCTTTGCGGACTGCGTCGGCCTGGGACCCGACCACGGCTATTTCGTAGTACGGGTATGTCATTTTCAATTGTAGTGAGGCCCAATGGGTATATCCCTGTACAACTTCCTGCAATTGGGGTTGTAGGGACAGTAACATTGTTTTGGCACTGTCCATATAATCCTTATTGTATTCGATATGCCCCAAAAGGAACAAAGTGTGCGCCATAACTGCGTTTGGGGATGGGATTACCCCATCATCGTTCTTGATGATATTGGCGATTAGCATATTGTCTGCATTGAATTTGTAGAACCCTGATTCTTCATCCTTAAACTGGTCTATGGAAGATAGGATCAATTCTTGGGCGAAATCCAGATGGCTTTGGTCCAGGGAAGCGGTGTACAGGTTTACCGAGGCATTCGCCAAGAAGGCATAATCCTCTAGGAATCCCTTGTCCCGCTTACTACCTTTCTTGTAGGAATGAATGAGGTGCTTATCGTTATATGCGGATGATTTTATGGTGTTGTATATGTGTTTTCCCTCGTTAAGATAGGCAATGTCGCCAAAGGCCTTGTAGGCGTCAACATATGCATTGATCAATAGGGCGTTCCAGGAAACGATGACTTTGTCATCTATTCTGGGCCTTGCCCGTTTTTCCCTTGCATCCAATAATCGATTCTTCCAGCCAGTGGTCAATTCCCCAAGTTCATCCATGGTCATTCCATGGCTTTTGGCAAAATCGGTATTGTTCTGTTTTTTTTGGAGAACGATTTTGCCACCTTCCATCTTTTTGCTCGAGGTCGTATTGAAGTATTCCGTAAATAGGGGATAGTCGTTTTTGATCAGACCCTGAAGTTCTTCGGTTGTCCAAACATAGTATTTGCCTTCTTCCCCCTCACTATCGGCATCGATCGCTGCAAAATAACCACCGTCCGTACTTTTCATTTCCTTTTGGAGAAAGGCTATGGTCTCCGTGGCCACCCTTTTATATACGGGGTCTTTGAAAACGGAGTAGGCCTTTGAGTAAAAGCTCACCAATTGGGCGTTGTCGTAGAGCATTTTCTCAAAATGCGGAATTTCCCAATGGGCATCCGTACTATACCGATAGAACCCTCCGGCAATATGGTCGTAAATTCCCCCTTGGGCCATTTGGTCCAAGGTCGTTTTCACAAAGGAAAGTGATGTAGTGTCATTTGCCAATACGGCATAATCCAATAGGAAATCAAAATGGGCAGGAAGCATGAATTTTTCCGACCCGCTATTTCCGCCCCATTTCATGTCCAGGTGGGTTTTCCATTTGGAAACCCCTTCCCTGATGGTTTTTTTTGACAAGTCATTGTCAGTGGCCGTTGGCACGACGATATTGGCGTCTTGAATACCTTGGGCGACCAGGTCGGCATATTCATTGGCCTTTTCTGGGTCATCGTTATAGAGTTTATGTATTTTTTGGATGACTTTCGTCCATTGTGTATTGGAATGATAGGTGCCGCCGTACATGGGTTTTCCGTTGGGCAATGCAATGATGTTCAGTGGCCATCCCCCTTCGCCGGTCATAAGTTGCACGGCCGTCATATATACTTGGTCCACATCGGGCCGCTCTTCGCGGTCGACTTTTACGGCGATGAAGTCCCTGTTCATTATTTCGGCAACTTTTTCGTCCTCGAAGGTCTCTTCCTCCATTACATGGCACCAATGACAGGATGAGTAGCCAATACTGATGATTACCAATTTATTCTCTTTTTTGGCCTCTTCGAATATGGTATCGCCCCATGGTCTCCAGTTTACCGGATTATGTGCGTGCTGTTGCAAATACGGACTAGTCTCGTTGATCAGGTCATTGGTGAATTTGTGGTTTTCCCTTTGTGCGGAATTGTCTTGGCAAGACAGACAAAGGATAAGACTTAATAAAACAAAGGTTACGGGGAGGGATGTTTCCGGTTTTTGGTTCATGATGACGTATCTAGTTTAGTGCCAAATTACAAAATGGTGTCCAATGTTCTGTAAAAGAATCCTCAAATCTATTGGATCTTGTCTGATTTTTTTGTTGGATGGGGGCGGTCAAGGCCCATCTGCTTTTTGGGAATCGGGAAGTGTTGTAGGTAATTGCTTGTTCAAGGCAAAAAAAAGTCCATTTAAAAAATGGACTTTTTTGTTTTTCAGAACAAACTAGGAGGTAGTATTTAGGTAAAACCCAGTTCGATCGCATTAAATCACTCCAATGGCGACCAATAAAAGGCCACCAACTACGGATAGTAAAATCGCGATCAAAGCCACAACCATAATACCCAAAAAAATGTTGAGTACTTTAGTGCCAAATGTAATTTCGTGCTCCATGATTTTATTAATTTACCACAATTTAAGTAAATACGGCCTAAAAGCCATCTATTTTTGCCGATAATTCGACTAAATGGTTGTTCCTTAGTATGTTTCTTGGATGTACTGCCGGATTATTCGTTGAATAGTATGGTTTAAACTTCACAAAAACACCTTGTTCCAACATTTTCAGGGCCATTTTTGGGTATTAGGGTGCCTAGGTATTTCAATTCCCTTTGTTTTTTTCGGATACTGTCCTGATGGTTTTTGTTCGTAGCGGTTTCCCCTTTTGTGTGTTGGGCTTTATTTTCGGGTTGCTGTAAGAATCCATCAATATACAAGAAAGGCCGAAAGCATGAGGGTGCGGGGAATTCCCTATAGGGGCCAAACATAAACATCCATGTTATAGTAATGTACGGGCGTATGCCATAATTTGGGTACTTGCCCCCTTGTTGCTGTTGACGTAATCCCCATTGACCTGTCCGGTTTCTTTTAAGTAATCCGGGTTTTCCAATAATCGGGTCATTGTAGCATGGAACTCCGAACTGTTTTCGACAACCAGGATACCTTTTTCCCTGACCAAGGTCTCTGCCTCATTAAACCCCGAATAATCCGGGCCAATAATAATGGGAACCCCAAAAACAGCCGGTTCCAAGGTGTTGTGCAATCCAGTGCCAAAGGCACCGCCTACATATGCAATGTCCGAATAACTGTATATTTTGGTCAATAGGCCTATGGTATCTATGATGAGCACATCAAATTGGCTAGGGTCGTTTTCCTTCAATTCGGAATACAGCAAGGTTTTTTTTGTGATTGATTTTTTCAAGGAAACAATATGTTCTGGTTTTATGTTGTGTGGGGCAAGTACGGACTTTAAGTGTTTTTGGGTTTCATTAATGAATTGAAGCATGGTCTTTTCGTCCCCAGGCCAGATGCTCCCAGCTACAAAACAAGGGGAGGTTCCCTTGAACCGCTCCATGAACTGTAGTTTGTTGTCCCTTTCCATGATTTCTGCAACCCGGTCAAAACGGGTGTCCCCACTAAGTGTTACATTGCTGAAGTTGATTCCTTTTAATAAGTTCACCGATTTTTCATCTTGGACAAAGAAATGGGTGAATGCACCAAGTGATTTTCGCATGATGCCTCCATACCATTTGAAAAATATTTGGTCCTTTTTGAAAATGGCCGATATCAAAATGGTTGGGATGTTATTGTCGCCCAAAACTTTTAGATAATTGGGCCATATCTCATACTTCACGAATATCGCTAGCTTGGGGTTCACAGTGGCAATAAAACGTTTAGCGTTCCCAAGGGTATCGATCGGAAGGTAAATGACGGCATTGGCCACTGGTGTGTTCTTTTTCACCTCATATCCAGAAGGCGAAAAAAAACTGATCAGGATTTTATAGGTCGGGTATTCGGCCTTTATTTTCCCGATTACGGGAAGACCTTGCTCGAACTCCCCCAATGAGGCGACATGAAACCAGACAACATCATCGTTTTTGTCAATGGTATTTTTTAAAATTGGAAAAGTCCCTTTTCTTCCTTGAACGAACAGTTTGATCTTTGGGTTGAAGAATGCCACTATTTTCAAGAAGGACCACGTGATTTGTGCAATAAGGTTGTAGATATGGTTCACTCGGTTATGGTTTGTGGCTAAAATACGGCTCTTTCCAGAATTGTTCCTTATTTTTGCGCTGTTACTATTCTAAAACTTGCAGATGCGGAAAATACAAATGGTAGACCTAAATGGTCAATACCAATCCATCAAAGAGCAGATAAACTCATCGATAGCAAATATACTGGATACTTCGGCCTATATCAATGGCCCCGAAGTGCATGCCTTCCAAAAGGAATTGGAGGGGTATCTAGGGGTTAAGCATGTTATACCCTGTGCCAACGGCACGGATGCCTTACAGGTTGCCATGATGGGTCTGGGCCTGCAACCGGGTGATGAGGTTATTACTGCGGATTTTACTTTTGCGGCTACCGTTGAGGTTATCGCACTACTTCGGTTGAAACCTGTTTTGGTCGATGTTGATATGGATACCTTCAATATAAACATTGCGGCCATAGAGCGTGCCATAACACCTAAGACGAAAGCCATCGTGCCAGTACATCTTTTTGGCCAATGTGCCAATATGGATGCTATAATGGCCTTGGCCAAAAAACACGGTTTATTCGTCATTGAGGATAATGCCCAAGCGATTGGTGCCAGTTATAAGGGAGGCGATGGTTCAAAACAAAAGGCAGGGACTATCGGTAATGTAGGTACCACCTCGTTCTTTCCTTCAAAAAATCTAGGATGTTACGGTGATGGGGGGGCTATTTTCACCAATGATGATGCCTTGGCATATACCATGAGGGGCATGGTGAACCATGGTATGTACGAAAGATACCATCATGATGTGGTTGGTGTTAATTCCCGATTGGATTCCATCCAAGCGGCGGTCCTAAGGGCGAAACTACCCCTTTTGGATAGTTATTGCGATGCTCGCAGAAAAGCAGCTAGGGCATATACAAAAGCTTTTGAAGGTCAGGGGCATATTGTCGTTCCAGTGACCATGGACAGTTGTGGGGATTCTGATTGCCATGTCTTCCATCAGTACACTTTGCGGATTACCAACGGAAAACGGGATGGTCTAGTGGCACACTTGGGGGAAAAGCAGATTCCGTGTGGGGTGTATTACCCAATACCTTTGCACAGTCAGAAGGCATATGCCGATGTAAGGTATAGCGAATCGGATTTCCCGGTAACGAATCAACTTGTGAAAGAGGTTGTTTCCCTTCCCATGCATACCGAACTTGATGGGGGGCAAATAGATTTTATTACGGAAACGGTTATCCGTTTTGTCAATGGTGGATAGATGTGTTTTTTTGAAATTGGATTTTAAAACAAAATAAGATGAAAGTATTGGTTACAGGTGGATTGGGATTTATAGGTTCCCATACCGTTGTAGAGCTTCAAAACGAAGGTTTTGAGGTCATAATTATAGATGATTGTTCCAATTCCTCCGAAAAAGTGCTTGACGGTATTACTGCGATAACGGGTAAGAGGCCATTGTTCGAGAAAATAGATCTAAAGGAAAAGGCGAAAGTCGGGGAATTTTTCAAGAGACATACCGATGTGGGGGGGGTGATTCACTTTGCTGCCTCCAAAGCCGTTGGCGAAAGTGTTGAAAACCCTTTGTTGTATTATGAGAATAATATTGGCACCCTTGTTTATTTGTTGAAGGAATTGTCGAAAAAACCGGAATCCAGTTTCATATTCAGTTCCAGTTGTACCGTTTATGGCCAAGCAGATGTTATGCCGATTACCGAAGATGCCCCTGTGAAAAAGGCGGAATCGCCTTATGGTAACACCAAACAGATCGGTGAGGAGATAATTCAGGATACCTGTAAGGTCACCAGTGGATTAAATGCGATTGCCCTTCGTTATTTCAACCCTATGGGTGCCCATCCCAGTTCTGAGATTGGGGAGTTGCCCATTGGGGTGCCACAGAACCTAATGCCCTTCATTACGCAGACAGGGGTAGGGCTTAGGGAGCAATTGTCGGTTTTTGGAGACGATTACCCTACTTCGGATGGAACCTGTGTACGGGATTATATTTATGTGGTGGACCTGGCAAAGGCCCATGTTGTAGCTCTTCAGCGCCTGCTTGCCAGAAAGAACAAGACGAACTACGAGGTCTTTAATGTGGGCACGGGCAAAGGAAGTACAGTTCTTGAGGCCATCAAGAGTTTTGAAAGGGTGTCGGGCAAAAAACTCAATTATAAGATTGTGGGTAGAAGACCGGGTGATATCACTTCGGCATATGCGGATACCACGCTTGCCAATGAAGAACTTGGATGGAAAGCACAATTCACTTTGGACGAGGCTATGAAATCGGCATGGGACTGGGAGCAAAAGATAAGAAGTTGACCGTAAGGGTTGTGTTGGTACCTTTTGCCATGCCAGTCCAACGATCAGGATAGGAGTGGGTAAACCAAAACAGCTTGGGTACGTATTTGATCTATCAAACCCGATCGGGCCGGTTGTTCAACCCCGTCCTCATTGGTTATTGATAAAACGGGTTTTAAGGAGGCACATGTCGTGACCCGGGCGAAGCACTTTTTATGGGGCTGTCGTGAGAATGGTTGTAAAGCCCACATGGTTCGCCGTAGCAATATTAAAGATACTATGCGTATGACTCGAAAACCCCATTTTGAAAATAGCAATGAGCTTTTGGCGAATGCCCAAGCGGAAAACCTTTATGGTAAATTGGTACTTCAGCTAAAGAAAGACTTCGGACTTGCCAATATCCCCATTGATCTTGCCGATAATGTTTCCCCTGAGGATTTATGGACCTTTATGCATGAAAAAATCTATTTTTTGGTCATGGAGAAATTCCCCGATTACCTAAACCTACTCTATGTGGTCGATGTTCCTGAAAAAGCGTTTAGGCAGATCCATGTGACCGATGCGGTTGAAGTGGCCGAACAGGTTTCATTGTTGGTCTTGAAAAGGGAGTTTCAAAAAGTATGGTTAAAGGAAAAATATCCCTCCTAGACTAGAAATAGACACGGACAAAAGGCATTAATGCATTGGCGTAAATACTTTTGCCATCATCGTATAATATGTCGTAGCGTAAGCCAAGGGTCAGGTTCCGGTTACTGTAGCCGATACCGAGAAAAAGTGCCGGGGACCAATAGTTGTCTTCCCTGTTGCCCCCGTCAAGGGCGTATGTCCTGTTGATCCTCAATTGTTCCAATTCCCCTGATAATTGAATATTGGGGATGGGATTGTATAGTGATAAGATACTGCCGCCATAGGCAAACAGCTTGTCTTCGTTGAATTTGGCATAATTGAAATTAAGGCTGGCTCCAGCGGCAAACTGGTCATTTACCTGGAATATGGCACTTGGTGAGACTGAGGCATTGAAGTTTTCGTTGGTGAAACCTAAACCCACCCCGCCCCCAAAACGTACATTGCCCCAGAAGTCACCGGGGGTCTTTTGGGCCAAGGATGAAGATCCGATAAGAAAAACCAGGAATAAAAAGTAATGTTTCATTTTGGAATGATTTTATATTTATAGTGATTGTTCTTGCTTTTGGGCAATATTATCAATGAAGATACGCCTAGATATGGGAAATATTGTATTTTTGGAGAGGTTTTATTATTGAAACCATTATTTGGAATTCAGGAATCATTATATCAAACAAATTAGAAAGAATCGGTCTTGTCACCTAGCGGGATCGTTTCTTGTAAGATAGAGTACATACATGGATAAATATTCCTTTTTAAATGCGGCGCATACTTCCTATTTCGCAGAGGTGTACGACAAATATTTAACAGATCCCGATAGTGTCGAGCCTAGTTGGAGGGCATTTTTCCAAGGTTTTGATTTTGGGGTTGAAAGTTCATCGGATGAAGCCGGTGGTTCTTTTCAAAAAGATAGTGGGGCCACACCCTTGGTTATGGATGGTCAAGTGCCGGAACAAATGCAGAAGGAGTTTCGGGTAATTCGTTTGATCGATGGATATCGTACCCGGGGCCATCTTTTCACCAAGACGAATCCGGTTCGTAAACGTAGGACATATGTCCCTACGCTCGACTTGGAACATTTTGGGTTAAGCGACCAGGATCTGGATACCGTATTCACTGCTGGTGAGGTTGTTGGGCTGGGTCCTAATACACTGCGTGATATTATAGCACATTTACAGCGCATTTATTGTGATTCCATAGGGGTTGAGTATATGTACATACGTAAACCTGAATTTGTTTCTTGGATTCAGAATTGGGTGAATGTTAATGGCAATCATCCGGATTTCAGTAGTGGCCAAAAGAAACATATCTTGAAAAAACTCAATCAGGCCGTATCCTTTGAGGGTTTCCTCCACACAAAATATGTAGGTCAAAAACGGTTTTCCCTAGAGGGGAACGAATCGCTGATCCCTGCTTTGGACGCCATAGTCGAAAGGGCCGCCGAAATGGGGGTCGAACAGTTTGTCATGGGTATGGCGCATAGGGGTAGGCTCAATGTCCTTACGAACATCTTTGGCAAATCGGCGAAAGCTATCTTCAGTGAGTTCGATGGGAAGGATTATGAACAGGAGATCTTTGATGGTGATGTCAAGTACCATTTAGGGTGGACATCCGATAGGAAATCGGATAACGGCAATAAGATCAAGATGAACATTGCCCCCAACCCGTCACATTTAGAGACTGTGGGCCCAGTGGTAGAGGGTATTGTACGAGCCAAACAGGATGCACATTACAAGGATGATTTTTCAAAGGTCTTGCCGATTGTTGTCCATGGTGATGCCGCTATAGCTGGTCAAGGTGTGGTATATGAAGTGGTTCAAATGGCAAAGCTTGATGGTTACAAGACCAACGGAACCATACATATAGTGGTGAACAACCAGATTGGTTTCACCACCAATTATCTGGATGCAAGAACCTCTACGTATTGTACCGATGTAGGTAAGGTCACTTTAAGTCCGGTATTGCATGTGAATGCGGATGATCCGGAGGCGGTTTGCCATGTGGCATTGTTTGCATTGGAATATCGTATGCGCTTCAATAGCGATGTTTTCATTGATTTATTGGGGTATAGGAAATACGGCCATAATGAGGGTGACGAACCTAGGTTTACCCAGCCCAAACTTTATAAGGCTATAGCCAAGCATAAGAACCCCCGTGATATTTATGCCGAAAGGCTTATTGCGGAAGGGGTTGTTGGAGAGGAACATGTAAGGCAATTGGAGCAGGAGTATAAAGCCTCTTTGGAAGAAGAGCTTGTGGATTCCAGAAAAGAGGATAAAACGATAATAACACCATTCATGGCAGATGAATGGAAAGATTTTACGCCCGTTCGTGAATGGGAGATGTTGGATGCCGTGGATACGACTTATAAAAAGGATAAGTTGGTCGGAATAGCGAAAGTCCTTACGGAACTTCCCGAAAATAAGAAGTTCCTTAGAAAAGTGGTCAAATTGGTTGCCGATCGAAAGAAAATGTTCTTTGAAACCGACAAATTGGATTGGGCCATGGGTGAGTTATTGGCCTATGGCACACTCCTAGAGGAAGGTTACGGGGTGCGTATCTCAGGTCAGGATGTGGAAAGGGGCACTTTTTCCCATAGGCACGCCGTTATGAAAGTCGAGGAAAGTGAGGAAGAGGTAATGCTTTTGAACCATATTTCGAAAAATCAAGGTAATTTCCAGATATACAATTCCTTGCTCTCGGAATATGCAGTGGTCGGTTTTGATTATGGCTATGCCATGGCAAGCCCAAATACCCTGACCATCTGGGAAGCCCAGTTCGGTGATTTCAGTAATGGGGCCCAAATAATGATCGATCAGTATATATCCGCAGCGGAGGATAAATGGAAGTTGCAGAACGGACTGGTAATGTTACTGCCCCATGGTTACGAGGGTCAAGGTGCCGAACACTCTTCTGCACGGATGGAGCGGTATTTGCAATTATGCGCCCGGGATAATATGTACATTGCCGACGTTACGACACCGGCCCAGATGTTCCATATACTGAGAAGACAGATGAAGGTTGGTTTTAGAAAACCACTGATTGTTTTCACACCCAAGAGCCTATTGCGTCATCCAAGGGCTGTTTCCTCTGTCGATGAATTTGTCTCGGGAAGGTTCCAGGAAGTTTTGGATGATGGACAGGTGAATGCTAAAAAGGTGAAATCATTGGTGTTCTGTACTGGTAAATTCTATTATGACCTTTTGGCTGAAAGGGGGAAATTGGAGAGGGATGATGTCGCATTGGTCAGGATCGAGCAACTATTTCCGTTGCCTGTTGGCCAAATAGACGCTATCTTGGAAAAATATAGCCAAGCGGACGATGTGGTTTGGGCACAGGAAGAGCCTCGTAACATGGGTGCATGGAGCCATCTTATGATGCATTATCATAAATCGGATAGCTTCAGGGTGGCATCCAGGAGATTTTATGCCTCACCTTCGGCAGGTAGTGCTTTGCGGTCCAAGAACAGACACCAACAAGTGTTGGATTTTGTTTTCGACAAAAGCAAGGATAATATGACAAGACCTAAATAAAGAAATAAAACATCTAATTTTTTAAAGAATGATTTTAGAAATGAAAGTCCCCTCACCGGGAGAATCAATTACCGAGGTTGAGATTGCGGAATGGTTGGTAGAGGATGGAGATTATGTTGAAAAGGACCAGGCAATTGCCGAAGTCGATTCCGATAAGGCAACATTGGAACTTCCTGCTGAGGCAAGTGGTACGATCACTTTGAAAGCGGGGGTCGGAGATGCTGTGGAAGTGGGAGCTGTTGTATGCTTGATAGATACATCGGCAGATAGGCCTAAGGGGTCGGGGCCAAAAAAAGTAGCACCTAAGGATGCCGAACCAGAAGCATCGACACCACAGGTAGAGGAGGAAAAGAAAGACACCTATGCAACAGGGACCGCTTCGCCTGCGGCCAAAAAGATATTGGCGGAAAAGAATCTTGATGCGGCCAATGTCAAAGGTACGGGTAAGGACGGTAGGATCACCAAGGAAGATGCGATAAACGCAGTGCCTTCAATGGGTACGACCCCTAATTGGGGTAGTCGTGGGGAAAAACGCTCTAAACTTTCGATGTTGCGTAGAAAAGTTGCGGAACGATTGGTTTCGGCCAAAAACGAAACGGCCATGTTGACTACGTTTAACGAAGTGGACATGTCGCCTATTTTTGGCCTACGAAAGAAATATAAGGAAGATTTTAAGGAAAAACACGGGGTAGGTCTCGGGTTTATGTCATTCTTTACCAAGGCTGTTGTAAGGGCGCTTGACATGTACCCGGCAGTGAATTCGATGATCGATGGTAAAGAGATGGTCTCCTATGATTTTGCCGATATAAGCATAGCGGTCTCAGGACCCAAAGGATTAATGGTGCCCGTAATACGTAATGCCGAGAAACTTACTTTTAGGGGTATTGAGGCAGAGGTGAAACGATTGGCCATTCGGGCACGTGAAGGTGGGATTACGGTTGATGAAATGACAGGGGGCACATTTACCATTACCAATGGGGGAGTGTTCGGGTCCATGTTGTCAACCCCGATAATCAATCCGCCGCAAAGTGCGATTTTGGGGATGCATAATATTGTTGAGAGACCTATAGTCAGAAATGGGGAAATAGTGGTTGCCCCCATTATGTATGTGGCCTTGTCCTATGACCATAGGATAATCGATGGTAAGGAGTCCGTGGGCTTTCTGGTAGCTGTGAAAGAAGCTTTGGAAAGTCCGGAAGAACTTTTGATGGACAATGATGTGAAGAGGGCCTTGGAAATGTAACCCGTGCTAGGTCCATGATAGGACAAACATGGTAAAATAAAAAGACCCGAACGAATTCGGGTCTTTTTATTTTATGTATACACGTGATTTTCGATAATCGATAATCGCTTTTCCCTTTCTGAGCACATCGGCACCGATTATCCCATCTACAGGCATTGCGTTGTGTGATGTAAGTGCCTTGTTGATATGGGTAAGGTCGAATAGGACTATTTTCTGTTTCCTCCTGTTCCATTTTCCGATTTCAATGGAGTTTTTTGTCGATACCATCGTTTCCATATCAGTGATTCCGGCACTGGCGGCCTTGATTTCGGATTCTTTGGATGTTAGGTTGAAAAAATCTATTTTATCCATGCCAATACAGGTGTTCGACGCACCCGTGTCAAGAATAAACCGTCCAGGAACACCATTGATCTTGGCGACTATCTCAAAATGGTTGGTGGCAGTATATACCAAGGGTATTTGAATATAGTTTTTCTTTTGTAAAAATTTTTTGAGGCCCAAGATCTGTTTTTTTGATAAAGATAGGGCTATTTTTGTTCCTTGAAGTGGACTTTATGGCGTTGGGGGCAACCTGTGCGTTTATGGGTAGGTTATGGTTGAATATAAAAAGGAAACAAACACTTACAGATGGTTTTGACAGATACACATACACACCTTTATAGTGAGGCTTTTGATGAAGACCGTGATGAGGTGGTGCGGAATGCTATAAAAAAAGGTATCGACCGTTTCTTTATTCCGGCCATCGATTCAACTTATACCGAGGCAATGTTGGCTTTGGAAGCGGCTTATCCCGAAAATATGTTTTTGATGGCAGGACTTCACCCCACACATGTCAAGGGGAATTTCAAGGATGAACTGCGCCATGTGGAGGAATTGTTGTCCGAAAGGAGATTTTATGCTATTGGCGAAATAGGGATCGACCTGTATTGGGATAAGACTTTTTTAAAGGAACAGCAAGACGCTTTCCAATATCAGATCGGATTGGCCAAAAAATATGGTTTGCCTATAGTGATACATTGTAGGGAAGCGTTCGAAGAAGTCTTTGAGGTGCTTGAAAGGGAGAAAGGTGAGGGTCTGTATGGTATTTTCCATTGTTTTACAGGGACCTTGGAACAGGCCAAAAGAGCCATTTCGTACAATATGAAGTTGGGCATTGGTGGCGTGGTGACCTTCAAAAACGGAAAGATAGATACATTCTTAAGGCATTTGGACATTAAAGATATAGTTTTGGAGACCGATGCGCCTTATCTGGCTCCGGTACCCTTCAGGGGCAAGCGTAATGAAAGTGCGTATTTGGACCAAGTGGCAGATAAAGTGTCGGGCATTTACGGTATTGATAAAAATGAACTTGCCAAGATTACCACGGAAAATTCGAAGCAGGTATTCGGTATTTGAAAAAAAATGAAGAGCGAACCACATATACTTATAATTTACACGGGGGGTACCATCGGTATGGTCAAGGATTATGAATCAGGCTCACTAAAGGCATTTGATTTTGGTGCCTTGATGAAAAATATACCTGAGTTGAACCAATTGGACTGTATTGTGGAAACCGTTTCGTTTGAAACCCCACTGGATTCCTCCAATATGAATCCGGGCCATTGGGTCCGGATTGCGGAACTGATCGAGGGGAATTACCTGGATTATGATGGGTTTGTGGTTTTGCATGGTAGCGATACCATGGGTTATACGGCATCGGCTTTGGGGTTTATGCTCGAGAATTTATCCAAGCCAGTGATTTTTACCGGTTCGCAATTGCCAATAGGGGATTTGCGTACCGATGCCAAGGAGAATCTGATCACCTCGATCCAAATAGCAGCTTTACGAGGTAAGAAGGGAAGACCTGTCATACAGGAAGTGGGACTGTATTTTGAGTATAAGCTCTATCGTGCGAATAGGACCACGAAGATCAATGCAGAGCATTTCCAGGCTTTCAATTCGCTCAATTATCCCCCTTTGGCGGAATCGGGCGTGCATTTGAAAGTGTATGATGAGTACCTTCTAAAGCCTAAAACTTCTAAAAAGCTAAAGATCCATAAACATATGGATGATAATGTGGCTATTTTGAAAATATTCCCTGGATTGAACGAACAGGTAGTCAAAAGCGTTCTCAATGTTCCAAATCTAAAGGCGTTGGTTCTCGAAACTTATGGTTCAGGAAACGCTCCCACGCAGAAATGGTTGTTACGGGCCCTGGAAAAAGCCATAGAAGGAGGTCTTCATGTTGTCAACGTCACACAGTGTCCCGGGGGTAGTGTCATTATGGGGAGATACGAGACCAGTAGGGCATTGGGGCGAATGCAAGTCATTAACGGTAAGGATATTACGACAGAGGCTGCTATAACGAAGTTGATGTATTTGCTAGGGAGCAATATTTCCCCAAAATTGTTCAAGACGATTTTTGAAACCTCCCTGAGGGGAGAAATGCAATAAAAAATAATGGTTTAAATTTTATTACTTGGTTATTTTTTTGTTAATTGGCCAACCTTTTGGGCTAAATTAGAGAGGTGGCCGAGTGGTCGAAGGCGCACGCCTGGAAAGTGTGTATACACCAAAAGTGTATCGAGGGTTCGAATCCCTTCCTCTCTGCAAGGGCATTGGCACATGTAAAATAAAATAAATGGGGAGTTGATGCCGACATTTATTCCACATGTACGGTTACTGGCTGTTGGTCGGTAGTTTGGAATGCTTTTTTTGCTGAATTGTGGAAATATAAGGAGGCTGTGAGGTTCCTGCTTTTTCAAAGCAAAAAAAAATACTATTTTTATTACGTTTTTTTTTTATCTTTAACCCTATTAACTAACTAAATTTAAGTTTGAAAGAAATGAAAAGATTATTCTCTACCCTAGCCGTTGCTGGGTCATTTGTAGCAGGTACAAATACGGTAAGTGCAAACGTTGCCTCGGCAATGGTTGCTGTTCAGGAAACAGCCCCAGAAGCTTCTAAAGGTTTCACTCAGGTTTTAAAGGAAATGTTCATAACAGGTGGTGCCGGTTTCATGGGTATCGTACTTTTGTGTTTGATTCTTGGTTTGGCCGTTGCCATTGAAAGGATTATTTACTTGAATATGTCCACAACCAATACGACCAAGTTGAAACAACAAGTTGAGGATGCTTTGGCGTCTGGCGGTGTTGAGGCTGCCAAGGAAGTTTGTAGAAATACAAAAGGGCCTGTTGCCTCTATCTACTACCAAGGCTTGGACAGGGCGGACGAGAGTATCGATTCTGCTGAAAAGTCGGTTGTAGCTTACGGTGGTGTTCAAATGGGTCAGTTGGAGAAAAATGTTTCTTGGTTGTCCTTGTTTATCGCTATTGCCCCGATGCTTGGTTTCATGGGTACGGTAATCGGTATGATTCAGGCCTTCCAGAAAATTAGTGCGGTAGGTAACTTGAGTGCCTCATTGATCGCAGGCGATATCCAGGTAGCATTGTTGACAACGGTATTTGGTCTTATTACGGCTATCATCCTTCAGATTTTCTATAACTACATCATTGCAAAAATAGATAGTATCGTCAATGATATGGAGGATTCATCAATCTCTTTGATTGATATGTTGGTAGACCACAAGAAATAAAACAAGACTTAATACAGATAGTATCATGCATAAATTTTTAAAAATATTTTTGTTGGTCGTTGGTGTTGTATCCGCAATACTTTGGTATATGTTGCCAGAAAAGGATATGCCAATGGCAGAGGCAGCCCAGAGCGGGGCGATGAACTGGATGTTCATGATCACTTACCTTTTGTTGGGTATAGCGGTAGTCGCCAGTTTGGTGTTTACGTTGAAGAACCTTTTTCAAAACCCGGCAGGGCTTAAAAAGGCCTTGTTCGTATTGGCCGGATTTGTCTTGGTTGTCGTGGTCTCCTATGTGCTGGCAAGTGGAACGGATGTTTCCGATAAGTACATGGCCATGTCGAGTGAGGGTACGGTGAGGAATATAGGAATGGGCCTTAATGTGTTCTTTATCCTTACCATCGTCGCTGTTGTGGCAATTGTTTTGCCTGGAATTAAAAAAATGTTCAGTAAATAAAAATAAACTATGGCTAGAAGAGCAGGAGCACCAGAAGTAAATGCTGGGTCTATGGCAGACATAGCTTTCTTACTATTGATCTTTTTCTTGGTTACAACAACCATAGAAACAGATGCTGGTTTGGATCGTATGTTGCCACCGATGGAGCCGCACAAAGATGATAATGTTGTTATTAAACAGAAAAACATCTTTCAGGTGAATATCAATAAAAATGGGCAATTATTGGCAGATGAGGAGTTGACGGACCTTAAGAAATTGAGGGCTAAGGCCATTGCATTCTTGGACAATGGTGGCGACGGTTCTTGTGACTATTGCCATGGCAGGAAAGATCCTGAATCTTCGGATAATCCTACCAAGGCGATAATTTCCTTGAAGAATGATAGGGAAACCAAATATGGTATCTATATAACCGTCCAGAATGAATTGGTAGGGGCCTATAATGAATTACGGAACAGGGAGTCACAACGCTTATATGGTAGGAAGTTTACTGATATGGAAGCTGAGTACCTTAATCCTGAGACTGCCCAAAGCATTAAGGATGAGTTAAAGGAAAAGGTGAAGAAGATACAGGATCTGTTTCCACAGAAATTGTCAGAGGCTGAAACTTCAACCTCAAATTAATAATATCTAAAGAGAAGCTATGTCTAAATTTAGTAAGAAAAAAAGTGGGGAATTACCACCAGTGTCTACGGCATCCTTACCCGATATTGTGTTTATGTTACTGTTCTTTTTTATGACCGTTACAGTTATGAAGGATAGTTCGCTAAAGGTAGAGAATATTCTTCCTAACGCCAACGAGGTCAAGAAGCTGGAGAAAAAGGATCGCGTGATCTATATCTATGTAGGTAAGCCGACCAAAGAATTTCAAAAGGTATTTGGAACTGAACCAAAAATACAATTGAATGATAAATTTGCAGATCCTTCTGAAGTCGGTGATTATATTTTGGCGGAAAGGGCAAAAAAATCCCAAGAATTGCAAAATGTCCTGACTACAGCTTTAAAAGTGGATAAGCATGCCAATATGGGTTTGATATCCGATATAAAGCAGGAGTTGAGAAAGGTCAATGCCCTTAAAGTGAACTATACCACTTACGAAGGCAATGCTTTTAATAATTTGCAGTAATACAATATTTCAAACTTAAAAAACGCCCTGATAATTTTATCAGGGCGTTTTTTATTTCATTATTTTTACTTTTAGGCATAAGGTTTGTCGGTGAAGGCCTTTTACGACACCTTTTTGGTTTTGAACTTAATTTTACAATTGATGAAACAATTGATCCTTGGTTTGTTTTTGTGCAGTACAATGGGGCTTTATGCCCAAAATGACCAGAAATCGGGAACATTTGACTCAAGGTACCTAGAGGATCAGTTTTATTTGGGCATTACCTATAATTTTTTTCGTGGCAAGCCTGTCGGTTTTACCCAGAGAAACCTGTCCTATGGTCTGCATGGGGGCGTTATAAAGGATATGCCTGTAAATTCCAGAAGGACTTTGGCCATAGGTATTGGACTTGGGTATGCCGTAAATTCATATTATTCCAACCTATGGGCCTTTAAGACGTTGGATGGTATTGGTTATAGTCTGATAAACGACGATAGAATACCCATGGGTGAAGAGACCGTTAAAGTGGAACGCAACAAGTTGGAAACCCATGTGATTGAACTGCCATTTGAATTGAGATGGAGGAATTCCACCCCTGAGGTGTATAGGTTTACCAGAATATATGCAGGTATGAAGTTTGGTTATATTTTTGCCTCCCGTTCTAAACTTGTTACTTCTATGGATAAAAGCTCTTTTACCAATCCTGATGTTTTAAGGTTTCAGTACGGGATTACCCTTAACATAGGATATAATACATTCAATGCGCATGTTTATTACTCCCTAAGTGGCCTTTTTGAAGATGGCCCTGTCTTGGGTGCCGAGTCTATTGATCTAAAACCGATACGTGTTGGGTTTGTTTTCTATATTCTGTAAAAACAACCTATTTGTAATTTGGATTCAATACCAATCGATAAAGACAAAAATTCCAGTTAAATAATATTGGTGCCTGAAAAGGATATACTTGGGATATAATAATAGAGTTGCCGGCTTGGCTCCTATGGAACTAATGGAGTGGATGATTGTAGCATGCAACAGGTAACAAGGCGAATAGAGGTCTTCTGGTGTCGAATTTTTTACTCACGGCATCCTTTGCGTGATTGTTGAAATGCGTTGGGAGGTGTCCGCAATAAGGAGGGGTGTTATGATTGTTGGTGGTCTTCGGTCAACCCCGTGATCGAGAAATAGGGGGATTGCATAGAAAGGTTTAACCTCTATAGTCAAAAGACGTCCACTAGGTATGTTTTTGTATGGGGGCTTCTACAGACCAGATTGTAGGCTACATAGGATGCCAAGGTATTTGAAAAAGAACAACCGATCTTATGTACCAAAAAACACTAGGGGCCCCTGATCGGGTAATTTTAAGGAACACATTGCCCCACAAGCTGTGTTCATGGGCGAAGACATTCAAAACTTGCTTTACAACCAATATTTTACCGTTAGTAATTGTGAGGCCAATCCTAGGCAAAGTCCTATTAACAATTCGGTCTTGCTATGTGCCTTAAAATATAATTTGGATGTGGCCACTAGGCCAATGGCAAGAATCAGGAAACTTAGTGCAATGGTGATGTTGGTTTCAAAATGAATACTGAGATTGACCAGGAACATAAACAGGCTACCTATCCCAAATAGATGCATACTGCTTTTTATTTTGAAAAATAAGAGGACGATAGTGGCGAAGGTGCCACCTACAAGGCCAACAAAGAAAAAATATAGTTCAATCACATAATTATTGGGAATTACCTTGAATACGATCATGAGCAAAAGTACGAGGTTGATGTATAAAGGGTATTTCCGCTCTTTGATTGTGGGTAATTGGGTAGAGTTCACATAATTTATGTTCTTCAATATCAAGAAGGTGATAATGGGTATGATGACTGTTAGGATGAAAATGGGTAATATATTGCCACTTTGTAATTCCAAGGGGCTGTATTTGGGTGTAATCAGAAAATAGGCAAAGGTCCCGGAAATAGGTACGAAAAGTGGATGGAAGATATAGGAGATCGCCTTTTGAAAAGTCCTCATTAGATCTGTTTACGCAATCTTGCTACGGGTATGCCCAATTGCTCACGGTATTTAGCTACCGTTCTACGTGCTATGGGGTAACCTTTTTCTTTCAATATTGCCGCTAGCTTGTCATCGGTAAGAGGTTTTTTCTTGACTTCCTCGGCAATCACTATTTCCAGTATTTTTTTGATTTCCTTGGTAGAAACATCCTCACCTTGCTCATTTTTCATTGATTCTGAAAAATAGTCCTTGATCAATTTGGTGCCATAGGGCGTGTCGACATATTTGCTATTGGCGACCCTTGATACCGTGGAAACATCCATCTGTATTTTGTCTGCGATATCTTTAAGGATCATTGGCCTTAAATTACGTTCGTCCCCGGTTAGGAAATATTCCTTTTGGTATTCCATAATGGCATTCATCGTTATTAGCAATGTTTGTTGCCTTTGCTTTATGGCATCGATGAACCATTTGGCCGAATCCAGTTTTTGTTTAATGAACATGACCGTGTCCTTTTGGGATTTGGACTTTTCCTTGGAGTCCTTGAAGCCCTTTAGCATGTTGTTGTATTCTTTGGAGACGTGTAATTCTGGTGCATTCCTACCATTTAAGGTCAGTTCTAGTCCACCGTCCACGATTTTAATCGAGAAGTCGGGTACTACATGTTCGACAATACGGTTATTTCCCTCATAGGAGCCACCGGGCTTAGGGTTGAGTTTTTCGATTTCAGCAATGGCACTCTTTAGCTCATCTTCCGTAATGTTGTGCTTTTGGAGTAATTTTTTGTAGTGTTTTTTGGTAAACTGGTCAAATGATTTTTCCAATATTAGGATGGCCCTTTCAATACTGGCATTGACTTCCTTTCTTTTTAATTGGATAATCAGGCACTCCTCCAGGGAACGCGCTGCCACTCCAGGTGGATCCAAGGCTTGGACCAGTTTCAATACAGATTCAATGGTCTTTTCGTCTGTGTAGATATTCTGGGTGAATGCCAGGTCATCCATAATATCGGTTAGTGGCCTTCTAATGTAGCCACTCTCGTCTACGCTGCCGACCAGGAACTCGGCAATACTCCATTCCTCATCATTAAGGTAAACAGTGTTCAGTTGGCTTAATAGATATTGGTTGAATGACATACCTGCTGCATAAGGAACGCTCTTCCCATCATCATCGGCACTGTAGTTGTTGGCCTTTGTTCGATAATCAGGAATCTCATCGTCACTGAGGTACTCGTCTATGTTTATATCGTCGGTATTGATACTTTCGTCCGGCTCAACATCATATAGGTCATCATAGTCGTCCCCAGTGCTGTCGCTCTCTTCCTTGCCACCTTCCAAAGCAGGGTTCTCCTCCAGTTCCTGTTTCAGGCGTTGTTCAAAAGCCTGGGTAGGCAGTTGTATCAACTTCATCAATTGAATCTGCTGGGGAGATAGCTTTTGCGATAATTTAAACTGTAAATGTTGTTTGAGCATTGGTATTGGTTCTATGCCTTATAAAGTTAGGGATTTCAGATCAGAACTCCGCATTCTGTGGGGTTCTTGGGAACGGGATCACATCCCTGATATTTCCCATGCCTGTGGCGAAAAGCACTAAACGTTCAAAGCCCAGTCCAAATCCACTATGTACGGCCGACCCGAATTTCCTCAAATCCAGATACCACCATAGTTCCTTTTCATCAATCCCCAGTGCAGCGATCTTTTCCTTTAGGACGTCCAAACGTTCTTCCCTTTGGGAGCCTCCAACGATTTCACCAATACCGGGGAATAGGATGTCCATGGCCCTAACTGTTTTCCCGTCCTCATTGAGTCGCATGTAAAAAGCCTTGATATTGGCTGGGTAATCAAAGAGTATTACAGGGCATTTGAAATGTTTTTCCACGAGATAGCGCTCGTGTTCGCTTTGAAGGTCGGCACCCCATTCGTCAATGGTGTACTGGAACTTTTTCTTTTTGTTGGGCTTACTGTTTCTTAGTATATCTATGGCTTCCGTATAGGTGACCCTTCTGAAACTGTTCCCGCAGATGAATTCCAATTTCTCGATCAATGCCATTGCACTACGCTCAGCTTGAGGTTTCGATTTTTCCTCATCCAAAAGTCTTTTCTCCAAGAACTTCAAGTCGTCTTGGCAATGTTCCAAAATGTATTTTATTACGTATTTGATAAAGTCCTCTGCCAAATCCATATTGGCATCCAGGTCGTAAAATGCCATTTCCGGTTCGACCATCCAAAACTCTGCCAAATGTCTTGAGGTATTCGAGTTTTCAGCCCTGAATGTAGGGCCAAAGGTATATACCTTGCCCAATGCCATTGCATAGGTCTCAGCTTCCAATTGACCGGAAACGGTCAGGTTGGTTTCCTTGCCAAAGAAATCCTCCTTGTAGTTTACCTCACCTTTTTCATTTAAAGGAGGGTTCCTGTCATCCAATGTTGATACCTTGAACATTTCACCTGCACCTTCAGCATCTGAACCTGTGATTATGGGTGCATGGAAATAATGGAAATCGTTTTGCCTAAAATATCGATGTATGGCAAATGCGAGTGATGACCGTACACGCATTACAGCGGAAAATGTATTTGTCCGTATACGTAAGTGGGCTTTTTCCCTTAAGAATTCCAGAGAGTGTTTTTTTGGTTGGATAGGGTAGGTTTCCGGATCAGCGTCACCATGGACAAAAATATCGTTTACTTGAATCTCAACGTTTTGCCCCCTACCTTGGCTTTCGACCAATGTGCCACTTATTCTCAAGGCAGATCCAGTATTGATTTTTTTTAAAACGTCATCCTCCAATTTTTCAAAATCAATAACACATTGGATATTGTTCAAGGTCGATCCGTCATTGAGGGCGATGAACCTATTGCTTCTAAAGGTTCTTACCCAGCCGTTTACAGTTACTTCCTGAAGGTTCGGGACCATGGAAAGCAATTCTTTTACATTTGAAGATCTCATTTTAAGTCAAATAAAAATTAAGACTCCAAATATAGCCTTTTGCACAAAAATAAGCGAGGTCTAAAATGTATAAAAAACGTCGTCGGACGTTTTGTTGCAAGAGAGGCCAAGCCATACCTTGCTTATTTAATGGAATAGGGGATTGATATACTGGGGATTTAGCGGAATTGTTTGGTTTCGCCAACTACTCCTGTTCCTTGTTGTTGTCTTCCTCTATGGGGAGGATATCTATCTGGGGCTTCTTTAGGACCTCCTTATTCGCAATACTTCGTTCCAAGGATAGTAATAGAGATGGAAGAAGGATTAAGTTGGCCAACATTGCGAAAAGCAAGGTGGCCGATACCAACGCCCCTAATGCCACGGTTCCACCAAAGTTGGAGATGACAAAAACAGAAAATCCGAAAAAGAGGACAATTGAGGTGTAGAACATGCTAACACCGGTTTCCCGTAAGGCGGCATAGACCGATTTTTTTATTTTCCAACGATGCGTTGTGAGTTCCTGGCGGTATTTGGCCAGGAAGTGTATGGTGTCATCTACCGAAATACCAAAAGCAATGCTAAATACCAAAATGGTAGAAGGCTTTATGGGTACCCCGACAAAGCCCATGACCCCGGCTGTGATTATAAGGGGCAATAAGTTGGGAATCAGGGATATGATGATCATTTTAAAAGACCTGAAGAGGAATGCCATAAACAAGGCTATGAGGAAAATCGCAAAAGCCAGGGAAAGTACCAGGTTCTTGACGAGGTATTTTGTGCCTTTCAAAAACAACAATGCGCTTCCTGTCAAATAAACCGTATACCTGTCGGAAGGGAAGAGTTTTTCGACATTTTCCAGTAACCGGTTCTCGATGTCTTCCATGCGGTCGGTCTTCACATCTTTCATGAACGTGGTCATTCTTGCTACCTGACCGGTACTGTCCACAAAACTTTTTAATAGGTTGCCGTCGTTTGATGACTTTCGGGCAACATCCATAATAAAGCTGTTCTCCTGTGTTGTGGGAAGTTGATAGTACTTGGGAATGCCATTGTAAAAGGCTTGTTTTGAATATTTGACCAGATTAACTACGGAGACTGGTTTTGACAACTCTGGAATCTCATCGATTACCGTACTGAGTTGGTCCATTTTTTTCAGTGTGGATGGTTTTAGGATGCCTTTTGGCCTTTTGGTGTCCACAACGACCTCAACAGGCATAATGCCATCGAATTCTTTTTCAAAAAAGCGGATATCCTTGAAGAATTGCGCCTTCTTTGGCATGTCTTCGATAGGGCTTCCCGAGATTTCTATTTGATAAATGCCTATAATACTCACTACCAAAAGTACGATGGCCGTAACATATACCGTAATCCGTTTTTCCCGTACGATATTCTCCATCCGGTTTACAAAAGCATCGATCCATTTTTTGTTAAGATGCCTTAAATGTTTTGTTTTTGGTAATGGCATGAAACTGTATATGATAGGTATGATAAGCAGGGACAAAATGAATATGCCAAGAATATTTATGGAAGCCACAATACCGAATTCCTTTAATAGTTTACTGTCGGTAATGACAAAGGTCGCAAAACCAGAGGCTGTGGTAATGTTCGTCATCAAAGTGGCATTCCCGATTTTTGATATTACCCGTTGTAGGGAGAGTGCCTGGTTTCCGTGTTTTTTCACCTCTTGCTGGTACTTGTTGATCAAGAATATGCAATTGGGTATACCTATGACAATGATCAAAGGGGGGATCAATGCGGTAAGCACGGTAATCTCATACTGTAGCAGGCCCAAGACCCCAAATGCCCACATAACCCCTATGGTTACAACGAACATAGAGATGAAGGTGGCCCGATAACTCCTGAAAAAGAAAAAGAAGATCAGGGAGGTTACCCCAAGTGCCGCAAGTATGAACTTACCGATTTCATCAATAATATTCTGGGAGTTCAGGGTGCGTATATAGGGCATTCCGGACACCCTGATATCCAGACCTGTTTCATTTTCGAAACTATCGATAAGATGCGTTAGGTCCTCCAGTATAAAATCCTTACGCACGGATGTATTCACAATATCCTTGTCCAGGTACATTACCGTTCGTATGGTCCTACTTTCTTTATTATAGAGGAGGTTTTCGTAGAAGGGCAGGTCATTGAATAGGTGGTTGATTACCGTATCGACATCTTTTTGGGTATTGATCCCATTTTTGATCAAGGGTTCAAAGATGAATTTCTTGTTCTCATTGTCTTTTATCAATTCCTTGAGATTGTCCGTAGAGACCACATAGTCGACTTCGGGAAAGGCACTAAGCTGCTTGCTTAGCTTGTTCCACCTATTGAAGTTGGTGGGCGAGTAAAGGGCACTGTCCTTTACGGCAAATACCACGGCATTGCCTTCTTCGCCGAATTGACGCAGGAATTCTTGGTATTCAAGATTTACAGGATGGTCATCGGGCAATAAATTGGCCTGGGAATTGCTGAAACGCATATTGTCCCATTGCATGGCCAAAAAGAAAGTCAGGGCGGCAATCAAGAAAAGGATCAATATCCTATTCCTTAAAATTATTCGGGCGACCCTTGCCCAAAAGCCTTGTGTGAGTTTAGCAACCATCAGGAATTTTTACGAGCGCAAAGATAAAGAATGCTTCGCTGTCTTCCTAAATAGGAGCAATTAAATAAATGAAGAAGGGGATGCCTTTTTATGGTGCCGATATTTTATGGGTAGCCTTATACTTTCATGATCTCTTCTTCCTTTACGGATAGCAAGGCATCTATTTTTTCAATGTATTTATCTGTTAATTCCTGAATATCCGTCTCTGCATTCTTCTTCAGGTCTTCGGAAGCGTCATGTAGTTCCCGTATATGTTTCTTGGCTTCTTGCCTGGCATTCCGTACGCCAACTTTGGCATGTTCTGCCTCTGCCTTGGCTTGTTTGGCCAATTGGATCCTGCGCTCTTCGGTCAATGGTGGTACATTGATGATGACCATCTCACCATTGTTCATGGGGTTGAATCCTAGATTTGCGTTCATGATGGCTTTTTCTATTTCATGAAGCATGGATTTTTCCCAAGGTTGGACGGATAGTGTCCTGGCATCCGGGGTGTTTATGTTGGACACTTGCGATAATGGGGTCTGTGATCCGTAATAATCAACCATTACTGATGATAACATCGAAGGGTTTGCCTTGCCGGCACGGATTTTAATAAACTCTTTTTGAAGATGAATGATAGCTGCATCCATACTTTCTTTTGCAGTATCCAAAATAAATGTAATCTCTTCGTTCATAATCTTAAATTTAATAATAAAATCAGCACAAAATGTATCAAACTATAAATTCACCTTTGTGCCTATATTTTCACCATAGAGTACCTTTAAAAGGTTCCCTTTTTTGTTCATATCGAAAACGATGATGGGGAGTTTGTTTTCTTGACTTAAGGTAAAAGCGGTAGTATCCATAACCTTCAATCCTTTGCTTAGTACATCGTTAAAGGATATAGTATCGAACTTAGTCGCATCTTTGTTCTTTTCAGGGTCTGCGGTATATATACCGTCAACCCTTGTGCCTTTTAGAATGACATCGGCCTCTATTTCAATAGCTCTTAATACCGCAGCGGAATCTGTTGTGAAATATGGGTTGCCGGTTCCCCCTCCGAAAATCACTACCCTGCCTTTTTCCAAATGTCTTATGGCTCGCCTACGAATAAACGGTTCGGCCACTTCATTGATTTTTATGGCTGACTGCAAGCGTGTTTCTATCCCTGCGATCTCAAGTGCGCTTTGGAGGGCCAGGCCATTGATCACGGTTGCGAGCATGCCCATATGGTCCCCTTGGACCCGGTCCATGCCATTACTGGCCCCGGCCAATCCCCTGAATATGTTGCCTCCGCCGATAACTATGGCCACTTGCATACCTTTTTCGACCACTTCCTTTATTTCCTCAGCATACTCAGCAAGTCTTTTTGGGTCGATACCATACTGTTTTTCGCCCATTAATGCCTCGCCGCTTAGTTTTAAAAGTATTCTTTTGTATTGCATGCCAGTGTATATTTTAAACAAAAATAGTCAAAAAAAAACCATCGTGCATGCCATTTTTATTTATGGATAAATACAGCTTTGTTTCTTTGGGGTTTCCCCATAAAAAAACCACCATATATCCATATGGTGGTTTTTTATTTTAGGAGAGCTTTGTTTAACCTAAAGCAACCCTTTTGAATCCTGTGACAGTTAAATCGGCATCTATTGATTTTACGTATTCTGCAACGCTTTGTTTGCTGTCTTTGATGAAAGCTTGGTTTACCAAAGTGTTGTCTTTGAAGAATCGTTTGATCTTTCCTTTGGCGATGTTGTCCAACATGGCTTCCGGTTTACCTTCTTGGCGCAATTGCTCTTTTGCGATTTCGATTTCTTTCTCGATTATGGTTTGGTCAACACCATCTTCGTTCAAGGCAACTGGGTTCATCGCCGCAGCTTGCATCGCTACATCTTTCGCAACAACGTCAGCACCGTCCACAGCGGCGGAAAGGCCGGACAAAGTGGCGATTTTGTTACCTGCATGAATGTAGGAGCCAACAAAGGCTGCATTTAGCTTGGCGAAACCTCCAATTTCGATTTTCTCACCGATAACACCAGTTTGTTCAGTAAGTTTTTCCTGTACACTCATGCCGTTGAAATCCGCAGCAAGGAAATCTTCCTTGGTGTCACAATCCAAGGCCAAGGTGGCCAGGTCTTTTGCTAAACTTACAAAACTTTCGTTTTTTGCAACAAAATCTGTCTCACAGTTCAATGAGATGATAACACCAGTAGTGTTGTCTGCATTGACCTTCGCGATGGCAGCTCCTTCGGAAGACTCCCTATCGGCTCTTTTTGCGGCAACTTTCTGGCCTTTTTTACGAAGGATCTCGATTGCTTTTTCGAAATCCCCTTCGGCTTCGACCAAGGCATTCTTGCAGTCCATCATTCCTGCTCCAGTGGTCTTTCTTAATTTATTTACTTCTGCGGCGGTAATTTTAGCCATTTTGTTTATTGTTTAATTCTGTCATAGGTTTATGACAAAGTTGTTATTTGTTTTAATGTTTCTTAAAAGAACTATTCAACACCTCCTTTGGTGTTGTCCTGCCATTCCTTAAGCTCGTCCCATTTGCCTTCAGCGGCCATTTTAGCTTGCTTGGGCCATGAAGTTGGGTCCAAATGTGCCATTCTGGAGCTGGCTTCGGTCAGGATTTCCTTGATGCTGTCAGCCTTGGCCTCTGATAATTGGGCGAAGGTCTTTATTCCTGAATTAACAATGGCTTCGGCAGCTTTAGGGCCTATCCCTTCGATTTTTGTAAGGTCATCCGCTTTCACGGTTGTTGGCTCGGCCACTTCTTTTTTAGGGGTCTCCTCTACTACTTTTTCCTCAGTTACTGCTGGAGTTGGAGCTGCTGCTGGTTCCGGTGTTTCGGCCACGGTAGGGGCTTCGGCGACCTTTGTCGGGGCCGCCTCTTTTTTGGCTTTGCCGGCATCACCTTGTTTCTCCGCTTTGCGTTCGGAAAGACCTTCGGCAACGGCATCGGTAACCTGTCCCATGATGATGTTGATCGATTTGGATGCATCGTCGTTTGAAGGGATTACATAATCGACATCCCTAGGGTCGCAATTGGTATCGACCATCGCGAAAATGGGAATGTTCAATTTCAGGGCCTCCTTGACCGCAATATGCTCCCTCATGGTGTCCACTATGAAAAGGGCACCGGGAAGACGGGTCATTTCAGAAATGGAGCCTAGGTTCTTTTCCAATTTTGCCCTTAAACGGTCAACTTGTAAACGTTCTTTTTTGGAAAGGGTGTTGAATGTGCCATCTTTCTTCATCCTGTCGATAGAGGCCATTTTCTTGACAGCTTTACGAATGGTCACAAAGTTGGTCAACATTCCACCAGGCCATCTTTCAGTAATATAGGGCATGTTCACCTTGGCCACTTTATCGGCAACGATGTCCTTGGCTTGTTTTTTGGTGGCAACGAAAAGTATTTTTCTGCCAGATGCCGCAATTTTTTTAAGGGCCTCGTTGGCCTCATCCAATTTTGCTACTGTTTTGTAAAGGTTGATGACGTGGATCCCGTTACGCTCCATGTAGATGTAGGGCGCCATGTTGGGGTTCCACTTTCTTGTTAGGTGGCCAAAATGCACACCTGCTTCCAATAATTCTTTTACTTCGACTTTCGCCATTTTAAATTTAGTTTACGTTCTTTTGAATTAGCAATGTTGGAGTGGTATTGCGGAATATTGCAAAGCCTCCAGCATTTAGATGCTAAACTAATTTACCCTTATGCGATATTATGTTATATCGTAAATCCCCACTAGGAATGGGAATCGGGATTTTTTAATTGCCCCATGAAGGGACTTTCAATGAACTTGTTAGAAAATATGATAAAGATGCCCTTCGAAAAGAGCATCTGGTAATTTTGATATTAACGTTTGGAGAACTGGAATTTCTTACGGGCTTTCTTCTGTCCGAATTTCTTACGTTCGACCATTCTTGGGTCCCTTGTCAATAGACCTTCGGGTTTAAGGGCAATTCTGTTTTCCCCATCAATCTCACATAAAGCCCTTGAAAGCGCTAAACGTATGGCTTCTGCCTGTCCGGTTATACCACCGCCATAAACATTGACCTTAACGTCATAGTTGTCCTCTGTGCCGGTCAGGGCAAATGCCTGCTTCACTTTATATTGAAGGGTTGCCGTAGGGAAATAGTTGGCCAATTCCCTGTTGTTGACCGTTATGTCCCCCTTTCCTTCTGAAAGGTAAACTCGGGCAACGGCTGTTTTTCTTCTCCCTATTTTGTGAATTACTTCCATTATTTAAGGTCGTTTAAATTTATTGCAGTTGGTTTTTGGGCTACTTGATCGTGATCGGGACCTACATAAACCTTAAGGTTTCTGAAAAGATCTGCACCTAATCTGTTTTTGGGCAACATTCCCTTGATGGCTTTTTCAACGATTCTTTCAGGGTTCTTGTCCATCATCTGTTTTACGGTCGTGGTACGTTGACCTCCCGGATAACCTGTGTAGCGACTATACGTTTTGCTGTCCCATTTGTTTCCCGATAGGGTAAATTTTTCAGCATTGATAACGACAACGTTGTCCCCACAATCAACATGGGGAGTGAAATTGGGTTTATGTTTGCCTCTGAGTAATTTGGCAACTTTGGAAGCTAGACGTCCCAATGTCTCTCCTTCGGCATCAACCAACAACCACTGTTTGTCAACAGTAGCCTTATTGGCAGAAATTGTCTTGTAGCTTAATGTGTCCACACTAATATTTTTATTGATTAAATACTTCAATCCCTATAAACGGGGTGCAAATGTACAATTAATATGCAAAAATACAAATGTAAAAACCGTAATATTTTTTTGACCTATAAAGGGGTCTGGTAAATACTTCTGTATCTTGTCCCAAGATAGGGGTTGATATTGGAAATATGTTAAGATGGGGTTAAAAGATGGTTGGACTGTAACTTCTCCTCAAAGCTGCCGTCTTTAGTGGTACATCAATCAATCATCACCATATGGGAACCGGTCTTCTATTATTGTTTTGTTCGATTTTCATTGTACAGGCACCTTCATTTGCCCAGGATTCAACGGTCGTCGTACCAAAAAGGGTTTATACCACGGAAACCTTAAAAGGGGGGAAGCCGCCCCTGATCGATGGGAGGCTCAATGATGCGTCATGGGAAAATGTGCCTTGGGAAGGTGGTTTTGTAGAGTCACGTCCGGATGAGAACACGCCCCCTAGCAATCAGACCCGATTTAAGGTCACCTATGACCAGAAGTTCCTATATGTCGGTATCCAATGTTTGGACAACCAGCCCGGGAAAATAGTAAAGCGTCTTTCGCGCCGTGATAGTTTTGACGGGGATTGGGTAGGTGTTTTTATCGACAGTTATTACGATAAACGTACTGCCTTTGGTTTCATCGTTTCTGCCGCTGGGGTCAAGGGTGATGTGTTTGAGTCCAATAATGGGATGAACGAGGATGATAGTTGGAATCCGATTTGGTATACCAAGACCAGTGTGGATGCAGAAGGCTGGAATGTGGAAATGAAGATTCCGTTAAGTCAATTGAAATTCGGGAAGGCAAGGGAGCAGGTGTGGGGTTTTGAGGTTATGCGTAGTCATTTTAGGGAAGGGGAACGTTCGGTCTGGCAACGGTTGCCGCCAGATATAGGTGGTTTTGTCAGTGAGTTCGGGGAGTTGCATGGGCTAATGGATCTGGAACCCCAGAAGCAATTGGAGATCCAGCCTTACACCGTAGGTAGTTTAAAAACGTACGAAGCAGAAGAAGGAAATCCCTTTCGGGACGGAAACGATAGCAAATTGACCGTAGGTCTTGATGCCAAGATCGGGGTCACCAATGACCTGACCATGGATATAACCATAAATCCCGATTTTGGCCAAGTAGAGGCTGATCCCTCTGCCATAGCCTTGGATGGTTTCCAGATTTTCTTTGAGGAACAACGCCCGTTCTTTGTTGAGAACAAGAATATCTTTGATTATAATGTGTCTTCCTCCCAAGCGGGCAATACCTTTGGCTCGGACAACGTTTTTTATTCGCGTCGAATCGGACGTAGTCCCCAAGGAAACCCCAAGTTGTCGGATAATGAGTTTGTCGACCAGCCCGAGTATACCAATATTTTGGGAGCGGTTAAGTTTAGTGGTAAGACCAAAAACGGATGGTCTATTGGTGTCTTAGAGAGTGTTACGGCGAGAAAACAGGCTGTAATAGATAATGGCGGGGCACATAGGAAAGAGATGGTGGAGCCACTGACCAATTATTTTGTAGGTCGTTTGCAGAAAGACTTCAATGACCGTAACAGCTACATAGGTGGAATATTTACGGCAACCAATAGGGAGCGATTGGGCCCTGGTCTTGATTTTTTACATAAGTCGGCATTTACAGGGGGTCTTGATTTTAAGCATCAGTGGAATAACCGCGATTGGTATGTCGGGGGCAATGTTGTCTGGAGCCATGTGCAGGGCAGTGGACAGGCAATCCAAAACACACAGGAATCCATAGCCCATTTGTTCCAGAGGGTAGGGGCAGGTCATGTAGGGGTGGATTCCACCAGGACTTCATTGTCAGGTACAGGGGGTAACATGCAACTTGGTAAAATAGGGAATGGGCACTGGAAATTTGAGACTGGGGCAACTTGGCGGTCACCGGGCCTTGAGTTGAATGATATTGGATTTCAAAGGCGTTCCGATGATATTCGACACTATACTTGGGTGGGGTACCAGACCCTGAAGCCGGATAATACCTTTCGGAAAACAGGTATCAATTACAACCATTGGGGTGTTTGGGATTTTGGGGGTAATTTCAATGGTTTGATGTTCAATACCAATTCCTGGCAAAACTGGAAAAATAATTGGTTCAGCAATCTTGGCTTCAATTATAAGCCCATATCCTATTCGAATTTTGCTTTACGCGGAGGGCCCCGGTTAAGGGAATCCCCTAAATTCACCTTTTGGAACGGTGTTGAAACGGATGGACGGAAAAAAATGGGATTTGATTTTTTCCATAATGGGAGTAAGGCGACCGACAGTTCCTTTAGCTCTTACTATGCGGAATTTGGTGTCAGCTACCAACCGTTTAATTCGTTGCGGATCTCGGCGTCGCCCGAATATGGCATCAATAAGAATAAATTGCAGTACGTAAACAACCTGGATGTCAATGGCCGGACCAGATATTTGAACGCTACGGTGGATCAAAGGACCTTGAGCATGTCATTCCGTGTGAATTACACTATAAATCCAAACCTTACCGTTCAATATTGGGGGCAGCCCTTTATCTCTCGGGGAAGATATAGCGATTTTAAGGAAGTGGCCGATCCTTTGGCCAAGGATTTCGAAAATCGTGTTTCCCCATTTTTGGACAGCCAGATAACATTGTCCGATAATGTTTATGCCGTTGATGATGACCTGGATGGTGTCCCTGATTTTAATTTTGACAACCCCGATTTCTCTTTTGTGCAATTCCGGTCCAACCTGGTGGTCCGTTGGGAGTACACTCCTGGTTCAGAGATCTTTTTGGTATGGTCACAGGACTTGTCACAATCGGGAAATCCACAGGAAATGCTTTTCCAGGACCTAAAGGATAATATTTTGGACAAAGGGAAGCCACAGGGTATCTTCCTGATAAAGGCTACTTATCGCTTTGTCCTATAGGGTGTATCGGCAAGAAACATAATAGAACACCTATTTTCACGTTTAGGGTTTATTGAAAACAAATCCGAAATAAAAAAAAGAATGAAACATTATAGGTTTTTACTTGTATTACTTATGTTCACGGTATTATCATGCTCATCGGACAAAGAGGACAATGCGCTTGATGAAGCTTTGATCGTCGGGACTTGGGATGCCACTAGGTTAACGGTGGACGATGGTACAGCGAATGATGGTGCGAAAAATGCAAGGGACATACTCGATTTCTTAACGGCAAAGGACTGTTATATCATTTCCTTTACCTTTAAGAGCGATTTGAGCGTTACGGCACATAATTCCTCAAACTATATTGAGATCAATGTGAATTCAGCTGGTACCGGGTTGGATATTCCCTGCCCTGTTGAGAGTGATGTTGAAGAGAGCACCTATGAATTCGATGGTTCTGTCCTGACGTTGGTCGATAGCGAAGGGGGAACGATCTTGGTAGATGTGGAGATTGATGGGGACACCATGGTCGTGGATGCTTCCGATCTTGATATTGAGAACTTCAATGAAGGGGGTGAATTGATTTTTATCAGAAGATAGACCGATCGTTAAGGTAAGGGGGGAAGCCCTGTGGTTGCAACTTTTTGCGGTTGAAAGGTTGTGTGCCCACACCGGTATAGCCCCACATTGTTAAAAGAAGTTTTGGCCCGGGAACGGTGTCGAGGTAAATATCATAGCTAGCTATGCCCTCATCCAGACTGGAACTTGGCCAACCGATTTTGGTCGCAGGGTGATGGCCAAAAAGGCTTTGGTTCCCAATCAATGTGCCTCTAGCCAGTTTTGCCCAATTCCCAAATCTACATTCAGGGGAACGGCAAGCTTATAGGCATTTTCCATTTCTGATTTTATAAGTGGTTTTAACGTGTCCAATTCCGATTTATGTACGTCAAAAACCAACTCATCATGTACTTGGAGCAACATTTTGGTCTTGTAATTACCTTCGGACAGCTTTTTGTGGATGTTGATCATCGCAATTTTTATGATATCCGCGGCACTTCCTTGAACAGGGGCATTTACGGCATTCCGTTCTGCGGCACCACGAACAATGGCATTGTTTCCATTGATATCTTTTAAATACCTGCGTCTGCCCAAAACAGTCTGTACATAACCATGGTCACGTGCAAAATCGATTTGTTCACTGATGAAGTTACGGAGTTTGGGGTAGGTTTTGTAATAGGTCCCTATCAATTCCTTGGCTTCGGAACGGGAAAGATCGGTCTGGTTGCTTAGCCCAAATGCGGATACCCCATAGATAATACCGAAATTTACGGTTTTGGCATTGCTACGCTGTTCACGGGTCACTTCGTCCAATGGGACATTGAATACCTTGGAAGCCGTGGAGGCGTGGATGTCCTCCCCGTTCTTAAAGGCCTCTATCATGGTAGTCTCGTCACTTAAGGCAGCGATAACACGCAATTCGATCTGGGAGTAATCCGCAGCCAATAAAATGTAATTTTCGTCCCTTGGCACAAAGGCCTTTCTTACTTGGCGACCCCGTTCTGTTCGTATAGGGATATTTTGGAGGTTGGGATTATTGCTGCTCAATCGGCCTGTGGCCGCTACGGTCTGCATATAGTCGGTATGGACCCTTCCTGTCGAGGGCTCAACCTGCCCTGGCAATGCATCGATATAAGTACTCTTTAATTTTGAAAGCCCACGATAGTCCAACACGTTCTGGACTATCCCATGGTCCTTGGCCAGATAGGAGAGTACATCCTCGGCTGTGGAATATTGTCCGGTCTTGGTTTTCTTGGGCTTATCGACCAGCTTTAATTTGTTAAAGAGTATCTCGCCCAATTGTTTCGGGGAAGCGATATTGAATTCCTGATCGGCTTCCTTGTATATTTTTTCCTGAAGGTTCTTGATGTCGTTGTTGAGGTCATCCGACAGTGAATGAAGGAATTCCTTATCCAGATTGATGCCTTCCAGTTCCATATCCGCGAGTACATGCAAGAGTGGTATCTCAATGGTATTGAATAGCCCTTCGGTCTTGGCATCGGCTAGTTCAGGCCTAAAATGTTGTGCCAATTGAAAGGTGATATCGGCATCCTCTACAGCGTATTCGGTTTGTTTTTCCAAAGGCACATCGCGCATGCTCAATTGGTTTTTCCCTTTTTTCCCAATGAGCTCGGTTATCGATACCGGAGTGTAATCCAAATAGGTTTCCGACAGCACATCCATATTGTGCCGCATATCGGGATTGATCAGATAATGGGCCAACATCGTATCAAAACATTTGCCTTTGACCTGGATATTGTATTTGTGCAATACCTTGATGTCGTACTTTAGGTTCTGGCCAATCTTCTCAATGTCCTCCGACTCGAAGAAAGGTCTTATTTGCCCAATCAGTTCCTGGGCCTCGGCCTTATCTTCGGGGAAAGGAATATAAAATCCTTTTTCTGCCTCCCATGAAAATGCGATTCCCACCAATTCGGCCGTTAACGGATTCAACCCTGTGGTCTCCGTATCAAAGCAGACCGATGTTTGTTTCATTGCATTTTGCATAAAGAGTTTCATGGCCATAGGGCTTGTGACACTCTGGTATACATGCGGAACGTCCAGTATTGTTTTTCTGCCTGGGGTTTCCGTGCTGGTCGCAGGGGCATTGCCATCGTTTCCGAAGAGTGAAAACTGTCCACCACCAGCTTCGGATGTTTCTTTTTTAGGGGAGGGAGGATTTTTGCCTGTTTCTTTTGGTTGGGGTGTTGTGGGGGAGAATATCTTTGCGAATTGGTCTTTGAGGCGCCTGAATTCCAGCTCATTGAATATTTCCAGGACCTTTTCATTGTCCGGCTCGGACATTTCATAATCCTTGGCATTGAATTCTACATCAACGGTTGTACAGATCGTGGCCAGTTTTTTCGAAAGTAATCCGAGTTCGCTATTTTCCTCGACCTTCTCTTTCATTTTGCCTTTGAGCTTGTCGGTATTGGCAAGGAGTCCCTCCAGGGAGCCGAATTCATTGATGAATTTCTTGGCTGTCTTGTCTCCGACACCGGGAAGGCCAGGGATGTTGTCACTGGCATCACCCATCATGCCAAGGTAATCAATGACCTGTTCAGGGCGTTCGACCCCAAAACGTTCTTGTATTTCGGGTATGCCCCAGATCTCAATACCATTGCCCATACGTGCTGGGCGGTACATGAAGATGTTCTCGGAAACCAATTGGCCGAAATCCTTATCCGGGGTGACCATAAAAACCTTGTATTCCTCTTTTTCGGCCTGTTTGGCCAATGTACCGATAATATCGTCGGCTTCCCAGCCCTCTTGGACTACTACGGGAATATGCATGGCCTTTAATATCTCCTGTATATAAGGTATGGCTATTTTTATGGCATCGGGGGTTTCCAAACGATTTGCCTTGTATTCCGGAAACATTTCGGTGCGCTCCGTACTGCCCCCTTTGTCAAAACACACGGCCAAATGGTCGGGTTTTTCACGCCTGATAACATCAAAAAGTGAATTGGTGAACCCCATAATGGCAGAGGTGTCCATACCCTTGGAGTTTATTCTTGGGTTTTTTATAAGTGCATAGTACCCACGGAATATCAAAGCGAAGGCATCCAGTAAAAAGAGTCGTTTTTGTTCGGCCATTTTGGAAAATTAATCGTGCGGGGTTAAAAATACGAAGTTTCTTTTCGTACTTACTTATGTTTTAGGATTTAATGAATGAACCGGAAGGGTGGTTTATATGTCCAGCTTCCGAATATTGCCGATAGGTAAAACCGGGTTGTATGCAATAACCTCCGGTTTCCCCTTTTTTATTTATGGCAATAAACCCAATTTGGAAGTCGGTATTGTCCTTGTTCTTGGCGATGATTCGTTTTACCCCCTCTTCACAGGCTTCTTGTGGGGATTTTCCTTGGCGCATAAGTTCAACGATCAGAAAACTACCTACGGTCCGTACCACTTCCTCACCGACCCCAGTGGCCGTGGCACCACCTACTTCATTGTCGACAAAGAGTCCTGCCCCGATAATGGGGGAGTCGCCAACACGGCCAGCGTATTTGTATGCCATACCACTTGTGGTGCATGCACCTGAAATGTCACCATTCCTGTCAATGGCCAACATTCCTATGGTGTCGTGGTTTTCAATATTGATGATGGGCTTGTATTGCGATGTTTTTTTCCATTCCAACCATTCCTGTTTTGATTTTTCGGTAAGTAGGTTCACTTTTTCAAAACCCTTTTCATAGGCGAATTGCTCAGCACCTTTACCGGCCAACATTACATGGGGTGTGTCTTCCATGACCTTTCGTGCAACGGAAACGGGATGGGCGATATTCTGTATGGCGAGTACTGCCCCGCAATTACTGTCTTTGTCCATGATACAGGCGTCCAGGGTCACATGCCCATTCCTGTCCGGGCGACCTCCCTTTCCTACGGTTTGGTTGTTCTCATCAGCTTCCTCGACCATAACGCCTTGTTCAACGGCATCCAAGGCACTTCCCCCGGCTTTCAGGATCTCCCATGCTTTTGCAGTGGCATTTTCAAAATTCCATGTACAAATGGCTATGGGTTTTGTCCCGGCAAGGTCGTCATTCGCCTTAGGGGCGACTTTTTTGGTGTCCCTATATGAAGCCAATAGAGGGGCGGAAACCAATCCAGCGGCAGCTGTACTTGAATTTTTTAGGAACTTTCTTCGTTTCATATATATGTGTTACTTAATTTTAGGGAGTTAAATATAAGTAATATGTTAGTAGAAGTTTGTGCCAATTCGTTGGAATCTGCTGTGAATGCCGAAAAAGCAGGAGCTGATAGGATAGAGCTGTGCTCGGAGTTGGCGGTAGGTGGGATTACCCCGTCTTATGGATTGTTGAAAAGTGTTAAGGAGAACATCGGTATTCCCGTGCATGTGCTGATTCGCCCCCGTAGTGGTGATTTTAGCTATACCGATGGGGAGTTCGATATCATGAAGCGGAATATAGCCCTTTGTGTGGAAATGGGTTTTGACGGAATTGTTTCCGGGGTATTGCATACCGACCTTACTTTGGATGTGGGGCGCACCAAGCTATTGGTGGAACTCTCCAAAAATCTGAAATTCACCTTTCACCGTGCCTTTGATTGGGTTTTGGACCCATTGCATACCATGAGGCAATTGGAAGGTCTGGGGGTTGATTATATCCTGTCTTCTGGACAGGAAAAATCTGCCTTGGAGGGGATTGGTTTATTGTCCGGCCTTCAGGACGAGGCTATGTTATGTACAATGATGCCAGGGAGTGGTATAAATGCTGGTAATGCACATAGGTTCAAGGAAAGTGGTTTCAAGGCCGTTCATTTGTCGGGGACATCTTTTGAGCCTCGATTGAAGGTTACTCCCAAGGTTCCAATGAATACGGCTTCTTTTTTGAAGGATCAAGGAGTCTTCGTTTCCAATGTGGCGGCTATTCAAAAAGTATTGAAAGAAGTTAAATAAACCACAAAGGGCCTTAAAGGTACCTTTATAAGGAATAACTTTGATGAAAACCTGATAATGTTGCGTTGGATAATCTTTATAGTTCTTTATACTGCACTTGGTCTTTATGCCCTACAGGCACTTAAGACGGCTGTCAGATACCCGTGGGTCTATTTCACCTATATTGGTATATTCTTGGCCGTGCTCTTGAATTTTATCTATCAATTCGCTTGGGGCGAGGATGCCGGTCAGGTACTTAGCAGGTCCAAGAGCTATGCCTTTGGTTTTCTGCTCACCATCATTACGTTTAATGTGATTACGGTGATCTTTCTTTTCTCAGAGGATCTCTTTCGTTTTTTGACAGCTACTTACCATAAATTATTCGGGGTTGGTAAAGAGTTGGGTTTCCCTGAACGCAGAAGGTTTTTGAGTATGGTTGCCATGGGTGTCGCGGCCATACCTTTCGGGGCCCTACTCTATGGGATGTATCGTGGGAAATACAATTTTAGGGTATTGAAATACCAGTTAGAGTTTGATGACCTCCCCGATGCCTTTGATGGTTATCAGATTACCCAAATCTCCGATATCCATAGCGGTAGTTTCGATGATCGGGAAAAAATCGAATATGCCATTGACCTTATCAATGAACAAAAAAGTGATATTATTCTGTTTACAGGTGATTTGGTGAACAATAAGGCCGGGGAGATGGCCCCATGGAAAGAGACCTTTGCAAGGTTGGAGGCAAAAGAAGGTAAGTTCTCTGTTTTGGGAAACCACGATTATGGGGATTATGTAGATTGGGAAACAGAGGAATTGAAGGCAAGGAATCTCGAGGAACTTAAGGAGTTGCAACGGGAAATAGGTTTTGACCTTTTATTGAATGAGAGTAGGTATTTGAAAAAAGGGGACGATAAGATCGCCTTGGTCGGTGTTGAGAATTGGGGCAGGGGCGGATTTAAAAAGGCCGGGGACCTTTCAAAGGCGACAGAAGCGATCTCAAAAGATGATTTCAAGGTTTTAATGAGCCATGACCCCTCGCATTGGGAAGATGTGGTCATTGACGATGATTATCATTACCATCTTACTTTGAGTGGGCATACCCATGGCATGCAGTTTGGAATCGAGATACCGGGGTGGGTTAAATGGAGCCCTATCAAATGGCGTTATAAGTATTGGGCCGGTTTGTATAAGGAAATGGGGCAGTATATCATCGTTAATCGTGGGTTTGGGTATTTAGGTTACCCTGGCAGGGTAGGAATTTGGCCGGAAATAACAGTGGTTACCTTGAAGAAAAAGCCGTTAACATGATTTTAACGGCAAACTTGAGTTACAAAAGAGCAGTAAAAACTAATTTTTTAACATTTTTTCATACATTTGATTTGTAACCGAAAGAACTCTATATGTCTAAGTTTGGAGAACTAATAGATTTACATGTGCCAGTATTGTTGGATTTCTATGCTGAGTGGAGTGAACAGTCGACAGCAATGCACCCTGTACTTAGGGATGTGGCAGCGGCCCTTGGTGATAGGGGCAAGGTCATAAAAATCGATGTGGACAAAAACAAGGAACTCTCCCAAGCACTTCGTGTAAAAGGGTTGCCAACCTTGATAATCTATAAAAAGGGGGAGATGGTCTGGCGCCAAAGTGGCGAACAGGATGCCAATACCCTTATCGGTATTCTGAACGAATATGTTTGACCCTTGTCCTCCCCACAGTAGTGGTTTTGGCAAAACGTACCACGGATTTTTGTTCGATTGGAATTGTGTATCTATCCCTTGGTGCGAGTTCCGTTTTGAACGGATTAGCCGTTGTTGATTCTTCGGTTCGGAAATAAACGCCCCCGGTATTTATTTTATTCCTCGATAGTTTTGGGAACGTTTATCGTATCGATTACCACGGTATCCGATAAATCAGGATTACTTTCATTGATCAACGGCTCTTTCGTTGGAATTTCATCCTTGTAGAAATGGCTGAATTTGTCAATGTACTCATTGAATATCAGAGTCTCTTTTTCTGCCATTTCACGGTCATTGTTCTCGATGAGCACATCGATTAACCTACGATATGATTCCATGTCGGATATGATATCATCGATTTTCTTGTATTGCTGGTCCAAGGTCACCCCTTCGTAGTATTCCAAGCGTTCTTGGTATATCTTCTTTAGGGAGTTGTAGATCTCATGGGCCTTATTGGTCTCGCCAACTTTGTAATAACCGTCTATAAAAGGTAGGACGAAGTGGTAGTAGCCAAAATCCTTCACAGGTATTTTCTCCATCGCCAGATCAATGATGTTCTTGGCCTTGTCGATTTTGTTTTCTTGTATCAACTGTCCCATTAGGCGTGAAAGGTTACTGCGGTACGAAATACTCTGAACCCTGGTTTGTGGGTCGTGGTAGACCCTGGGATCCCCCGAATTTCCCCAATCCCATTTGGTGACGATATCGTACATTAGTTCGGTATCGATCCTGCCCATATCAAAGGAATTGCTTCGCTCTGTTTTTATGGGGACCAATTTGTAGGCCATGCCGTCCAATTGAAGATAGTCTTTCATCCAGATGAACTCGGCATCATCAAAACTTCCGCCAGAGAAGTATAAAGGCCTTTTCCAATCATTGTTGGCTACAATATCCAACATCATCATACTTTTCTTGGTAATGGCACTAGGTAGTTTGATGTCTATGTAGTCCACAATCTGGGCGGAATCCTTCACTTTTACCAGACCGCTTGCAAGAACGTTCTTCTTGTTAACGGGGATACGGATTTTTTGGGTGGGGTAATAGACCATGTTTTGGGTGTTCTCGGGGTAATCGTCAACATCGATACCCTGTTTTTCCAGAAAAAACTTGAATTTGGTCTGGGGTTTGTCACTATCGATCCAATCGATGAAATCCTTTATGCCCCATCGGCTTTTGGAAACCTCGCGATTGAACAAGGGGTCAACGTTCTGGAAGTACAAGACATCCCGTGAGCCCCACCTATATTTGTCATGGGTTATTTGGGAAGGTATCGGGTCGCTCGAATAAGCTTTTTGTTTCATTTGGTCCACATACCAGTCGGTCTCGAAAAGACTTGTACAGACAACACGGACATCGGTCCTGTAGTTCTCGATTTCCTGGGCATACCAGAGAGGGAAAGTGTCGTTGTCCCCAATGGTGAATAATATGGCGCCTGCATCTTTCTGGCAAGAGTCCAGATAGGCCTTTGCCGAGGATTCGGCCGTGAAGCGATTAGATCGGTCATGGTCATCCCAATTCTGTACGGCCATTACAGTGGGCACTGCCAATAGGCAGATGAGGGTCACTGCCGGTGCCAATATTTTTGGGGAGATCCATTTCTTGAACTCATCGAACAATCCATATACGCCAATGCCTATCCATAAGGCAAAAACATAGAAAGAGCCTACAAGGGAGTAGTCCCTTTCGCGGGGTTGGAATATGTAGGGGTTCGTGTAAAACTGTATGGCGATACCTGTGAACAAAAAGAAAACGAACAAAACCCAAAACTGTTTGGGGTTTCTCGATACCTGAAACAGGATGCCGATGATACCGAGGATCAAAGGCAGGAAGAAATAGGTGTTCCGGGCCTTGTTGTCCTTGATCTCACTGGGCAGGTTCTCTTGGCTTCCGTGAAATGCGCTATCGATGAAGGGAATACCCGACAGCCATTTGCCATTTTCGTCATACCGGCCTTGGACATCGTTGTTCTTTCCGACAAAATTCCACATGAAATAGCGCCAGTACATATAGCCGAATTGGAATTCGAACATGTATTTTACATTGTCCCACACCGTAGGTGGTTGTACTTCTATATATTCCTCGAACCGTTTTAGGAAACTTATGTACTGTTCGGCATCTATCTCACCATTGGCATACCCGGCCTTTACTTGCTGTACCGCCTTGCTAAGTTCGTCGTTGGCTTTTTTCATCTTAAAGTCCAAGGGGCCAAAATAACGCATATAGTTTTCTGCATTCTGGCCACTCCACATACGGGGCAAAAGACCCTTGTGTTTTTCATTGGAGTCCTGTAGGGATTTCTTGTAATGGTTTACGATAATATACTTTCCTTGTTCAAGATCTTTTTCATATTTTGGTTTGTCATCCATCTCCTTTCCTGCGGGGGCGAACATATCCGAGTAATATGCCCCATAGAAAGGGCTTTCCACACCTGGGTACTGTTCCCTGTTGTAATAGGCCAATAGCGACCTTGCATCTGACGGATTGTTCTCGTTGATCACGACATTGGCGTTGGCCCTGATCGGCAACATCAACCATGTTGAAAAGCCAAAGAACAGGAACATAATGCATAATACAATGGTGTTGGCATTACGGTAATTGTTTTTTCGGGTATATGTCAATCCAAAATAGAATGTGGCTATAAATAGGAGCCCCATGATTAACGATCCCGAATTGAAAGGCAACCCTATGGTGTTGACAAAATAGACCTCTGCCCATCCAAACAGCTTAAGCACGTAGGTCAATGAGAACTTATATACCAACATTAAAACAGCAATAACCGATATATTGGCAAGCAGGAAATTTTTTACGGTCGTGGTCTTGTATTTCTTGAAGTAATAAAGAAGTCCTACCGATGGTATGGCCAAAAACCCCATAAACTGTATTCCGAAGGTCAGTCCCACTACAAATGAGATAAGGATAAGCCAGCGATTGCCACGAGGGGTGTCCAAATTGTCCGTCCATTTCAATCCTAGCCAAAGTAACAATGCCATGATAAAACTTGCACTCGCATATACCTCGGTCTCCACGGCATTGAACCAGAAACTATCCGAATAAGTAAAGGCCAGGGCACCAACCAGTCCACTGCCCAGAACGGCAATCGATTTACTGTTGGTTAGCGTCTCTTTTTGGCCTATAAGCTTTCTGGTAAGGTTCGTAATGGTCCAGAACATGAAAAGAATGGTAAAGGAGCTACTTACTCCGGAAACATAATTGACCATACGGGCAACTTGGTCGGGATCCAGGGCGAACATTGCGAAAAAGGCGCCTATCATTTGTAACAAGGGTGCTCCAGGAGGGTGGCCGACCTGTAATTTGGCCGAGGTTGCGATATATTCCCCGGCATCCCAAAAACTACTAGTGGGCTCTACGGTAATACTATACGTGATTAGGGCTATAAGGAAGACTACCCATCCGAGTATGGTGTCCCATTTTTCGAAGTTCTTTGAAAACATACAGTTCGTGATTTTACCTTGGAGGCGAATTTAGTGATTAATATAGACATGCTCATACAATTTTGATAAACCTTTAACAGGGGTGGTTTTTGTTTTTTTGCGGGATTGTATCAAAAATGTTTGCTCAAACCAAACTTTGTCTTAAATTTGCACGCTCTAAAGTTGAAATCATTATTGTTGTTCCCAATGTGTTTCGGGAATACAATTTTAGATATAGATAATGGCCTATGGTGTAATTGGCAACACAGCTGGTTTTGGTCCAGTCGTTCTAGGTTCGAGTCCTAGTAGGCCAACAGAGTTTGATGGTGATCCCAGTACTTTTAGGTACTGGGATTTTTTTTGAAGGGATTTTTAAGGAAAAACTTTATTCCTTGGGGATGTCCGTATCATCAACGGTGTTTTCCAAAGGGTTGTTTTCCTTAGGTTTGGTATCGGGGGTTTCCAAATTTGGCAATTCACTTTCTCCTTCTCCCAGTGTGTTGTCCAGTATATCATCGTCCAGTAGGACACCCGGTTTTTTGCCTTCCTTGATCAATACCCAGGTCATGATCAAGCTTGTCGCGATTATCACAAATAGTAAAATGCCGGATTCGAAATTTGCGACTTGGGCCTCTTTGGGTATGGCATAGAACAGGAGAACAGTGATGAGTCCACGGGGTGCTATGAATAATTGGGGCATTATATTGCTGCCAAAGAAAATCCGGAGTATCGCGAATCGTATCAGGTAAATGGAAATGATGATCAAGATGCTGACCAAGGCCACACTTAGGCTGAAAAGTGAGGAGATGGCAATGGTAAGTCCGAATATCACAAAGAAAAAAGTACGTACGACAAAGGCTGTTTCCAAAGTGATGATATGTAGCTCATGGTACATCTGGCTTACTTTTTCATTTTTCAGAAAACTTCCCAATCGCCCTGGGAAGAACAGCTTCACATTGGCAATGACCAAACCGAAAATCAGGATAATGATCAAGGAGGAAAGGTGGAGTTTTTTCCCAATGGCATATAGCAGCAAGAGTACGGCAATCAGCAAAAAGAGCTTTGCCTGACTTTTGATCCTCTGGAAAATAAGGATAATGGCATAACTTGCGATGAGTGCAATGACGATGGTGACCAGGAGGTTTATGGAAAACCCGGAAAACCCCGTATCCTCCGCAGGGTTAAGCCCCCCGATTAGAAAATAGAACATCATGATTCCCATAATGTCGGAGAAAGTGCTTTCGTAGATATGGAATTCCTTTTTGGCCTTATCGAGTCCGTTTACACTGGGTATTATTATGGCACTTGACAGGATCGATAGTGGGGTGGCGTATAGCCATGCCGATTTCATGCTCATTTCCGGTATGGATTGATGTAGGATCATGGCGGCGGCCCATGCCGATCCCAAAAGGCCCAATAGGGCGATTCCCATCGCTTTGGTGATGGGGATGATCTTGTCTTTCTTTAGCTCAAGTTCCAAAGCGGCCTCAAGAACGATCATGATCAGCCCTATAATGCCCAAAATCTCCAGGGCACTGTCGAATCTGGGCTTCTCGGGTGTGAAATATACCATGGCGTACTGTAGGGCTATACCCAGTGTTATGAGCATTAGTACGGATGGTATATTGGTTTTTTTAGAAAGACTATTGAACCAGAAAGAGAGGATTACAATAATAGAAGCTTCGATGATTACGTTGTATGAAGAAAAAATTTCCATCAATAAAGGTCTTTTGTATTAAAAGTTAAAAATAGCACTTAAATATTACTTTGGGGATAAGTATTCAATATATCCGCAGATCATTAAAATAAGCTTGTTGTGGATATAAAAATATTGTATATTTGCATTACTGAAAGGATATTAAGGTATTCATGAGGGGGCAATTTGTCCCCTCTTTTATTACTGAGAATTATGTTGAAGGATAAGGTCAAGACACTTTTGGATGACGCCCTGGGCCAGGACGAATCACTCTTTTTAATCGATTTTTCAGTGGGTGCCGACAATAGCATCCATGTGGTTTTGGATGGTGATAACGGCGTGAGTGTACAGGATTGTATCAAAGTGAGCCGGGCCATAGAGCATAATCTGGACCGTGATGAGGAGGACTTTTCGTTGACCGTGACCTCTGTGGGGGTCGCATCCCCGATGGTGTTCCCCCGTCAGTTTAAAAAGAATATCGGCAGAAAAGTAAAAGTGCAGGCCCATGATGGTCTGTATGAGGGCAATCTTACCGAGGCCAATGCGGAGGGCATTGTGCTGGAATGGAAAGCACGGGAACCCAAACCCATAGGAAAAGGGAAAACGACAGTTCAGAAAAAAAAGGAATTTTTATTTTCTGAAATAAAGGAAGCAAAAGTTATTTTAAAATATTAATAATAGTAGTATACAGATGGAGAATATTGCGCTGATTGAATCTTTTTCGGAATTTAAGGATGATAAATTCATAGACAGGGTTACGCTAATGGCGATTTTGGAGGATGTTTTTAGGAACGCGCTTAAAAAGAAATTTGGTTCTGATGATAATTTTGATATTATCATAAACCCTGATAAAGGGGATTTGGAGATTTGGAGAAACCGTATTGTGGTTGAGGATGGTGAGGTCGAGGAGCCCAATGAGGAGATTTCCTTGTCGGAAGCCCGTAAGATAGAACCTGATTTTGAAGTAGGTGAGGATGTGTCGGAAGAGGTGAGGTTGATCGATCTGGGCAGAAGGGCGATTTTGGCCCTCCGCCAAAATCTTATCTCGAAGATCCATGAACATGACAACACTACTATTTACAAGCAATTTAAAGATCTGGAAGGTGAGATCTATACTGCCGAGGTGCACCATATTAGACATAAGGCAATAATTTTGTTGGACGACGAGGGCAATGAGATCATTTTGCCTAAAGATCGTCAGATACCATCCGACTTTTTTAGGAAGGGGGATAATGTTAGGGGTGTGATCGAAAGTGTTGAGCTTAAGGGCAATAAACCGACAATCATTATGTCGAGAAGTTCGCCCCGATTTCTGGAGCAGCTTTTCTTTCAGGAAATACCTGAGGTTTTCGATGGTTTGATCACGATCAAGAAAGCGGTGCGCATACCAGGGGAAAAGGCTAAGGTGGCCGTTGATTCCTATGATGACCGTATTGATCCCGTTGGTGCCTGTGTCGGTATGAAGGGTTCCCGGATACATGGTATTGTCAGGGAATTGGGCAATGAGAACATTGATGTCATCAACTGGACGAACAATCCCCAATTATTGGTGACCAGGGCTTTGAGTCCTGCCCGGGTCTCCTCGGTGAAACTAAACGATGAAAAGATGACGGCCCAGGTGTATTTAAGGCCAGAGGAGGTTTCAAAGGCTATAGGTAGGGGGGGTCATAATATCAGACTTGCCGGGAAACTTACAGGTTATGAGATAGATGTGTTCCGGGAAGGGGTTGAGGAAGATGTCGAGTTGACCGAGTTCTCCGATGAAATCGATGCTTGGGTCATAGAAGAGTTCAAGAAAATCGGAATGGATACGGCGAGAAGTGTATTGGAGCAGGATGTTGATGATTTAGTGAAAAGAACGGATTTGGAAGAGGAAACGATTTCCGAAGTTGTACGTATACTTAAGGAGGAATTAGAAGATTAGCTATATATTAGCAATAGTTTTTAGAATAAGGAAGTAATATTTATGGCAGACAATGCAACAATTAGACTTAATAAGGTCTTAAGGGAACTCAATATCTCTTTGGACAGGGCAGTGGATTTCCTAAAGTCAAAGGGGCATGAGGTAGATGCGAGACCCACCACGAAGATATCCGAGGAGGTACATCAGGTGTTGTTGGACGAGTTTCAGACCGATATGAGCAAAAAGGTAGCCTCTAAGGAGGTTGGCGAGGAAAAGCGTAAAGAAAAGGAAGCCATAAGATTGCAACTTGAACAGGAGCAGGAAGAGCGTAGGTTGGCCCGTGAAAAAAGAGCCAAGGCTTCTGAGCGTATAATCAAGGCCAAGGTAGAGCTCGAAGGTCCTAAGACTGTTGGCAAGATCGACTTGAGCCCCAAGAAGAGACCACAGTCTGTTGCAGAGGTGAAGAAAGAAGTGGTTGGGAAGGAAGAAGCCAAACCAGAGGAGGCCAAGAAGGAGGAAGTCGGGAAGGTCGAGGTCAAGAAGGGGGAAGTTGGGAAGCCGCTTGTGGAAAAATCGGAAAAACCTATTGCAGAAGAAGGGAAGATCCAGGATAAAGGGCCTGTTCCGGAAGAAACACCAACACCTAAAGACGAGTCTCCAAAAGAAGAAAAAATAAAGACCCAATACCAAAAGCTCAGTGGCCCTAAGATAATGGGGGACAAGATTGACCTTAGTAAGTTCAATAAGCCTAAAAAGAAAAAAGAAGATTCCAAGACGACAGGAGAAAACGCTGACAGGAAGAAGAGAAGAAAAAGAATCGTAAGTGGCCCGGGAAGCGGTCCCAATAGGGGGTCGTCCCAAAGAAGTGGTGGGGCTGGCAATAGAAAAGGAGGAAAACGTTTTGCAACTGTAAACAAAGTCGAGCCCACTGAAGAGGACGTACAAAAACAAGTACGGGAAACCCTGGAAAAACTCCAAGGTAAATCCAAGAAAGGAAAAGGGGCAAGATACCGTAGGGATAAAAGAGACCATCACCGTCAGCAGACCGAGAAAGACCTTGAACAACAAGAACTGGAAAGTAAAATACTTAAAGTGACCGAGTTTGTTACGGCGAGTGAAGTTGCCACTATGATGAACGTCAGTACAACGCAGGTTATATCTGCCTGTATGTCCTTGGGGATAATGGTGACCATGAACCAAAGGCTGGATGCGGAAACGTTGTCCATTGTTGCTGATGAGTTTGGTTATGAGGTTGAGTTCATTACGGCTGATATTGAGGAAAGTATAGTAGAGGAAGTCGATGCTCCGGAAGATTTGAAGCCCAGGGCACCTATTGTAACCGTAATGGGACATGTCGATCATGGTAAAACATCCTTGTTGGATCATATCCGTCAGGAGAATGTGATAGCCGGTGAAAGTGGTGGTATTACCCAGCATATTGGAGCTTATGGGGTAACACTCCCAGACGGGCAAAGAATAACTTTCTTGGATACCCCCGGTCACGAAGCCTTTACGGCAATGCGTGCACGTGGTGCCCAAGTAACCGATATTGCCATTATAGTGGTAGCTGCCGATGATGATATAATGCCGCAGACGAAGGAGGCTATTAGCCATGCACAGGCAGCAGGTGTGCCAATTGTGTTTGCGATAAATAAAATAGATAGGCCAACGGCCAATCCAGATAAGATCAAGGAAGGTCTTGCCCAAATGAATTTGTTGGTAGAGGATTGGGGAGGTAAGATACAATCCCATGACATTTCGGCAAAAACAGGTGAAGGGGTCAAGGAGTTATTGGAAAAAGTACTTCTTGAGGCTGAACTATTGGAATTAAAGGCCAATCCTGGCAAATTGGCCTCGGGCACGGTTGTGGAGGCTTTCCTTGACAAAGGGAAAGGTTATGTCTCAACAATATTGGTCCAAGCGGGCACCTTGAAAATAGGTGACTACGTTCTGGCAGGTACATGTAGCGGTAAGGTAAAGGCCATGCATGATGAAAGAGGAAAGGAGATTAGTGAGGTAGGGCCCTCAAGGCCCATATCCATACTTGGCCTGGATGGCGCGCCCCAGGCAGGTGACAAGTTCAATGTTCTTGAGGATGAACGTGAAGCCAAGCAAATTGCGGCAAGAAGATCCCAGTTGCAACGTGAACAATCTGTTAGGACACAGCGTCATATTACCTTGGACGAAATAGGAAGACGTATCGCCCTAGGCGATTTCAAAGAGTTGAACATTATCCTGAAAGGGGATGTTGATGGTTCTGTTGAGGCATTGACGGATTCTTTCCAAAAATTATCCACCGAAGAGATACAGGTCAACATTATCCATAAGGGTGTTGGGCCGATTACCGAGTCCGATGTACTCTTGGCCTCAGCTTCGGATGCGGTTATCATAGGGTTTAATGTGAGACCAATGGGTAATGCCAGGGTAATAGCTGAAAAAGAGGAAATCGATATTCGAATGTACTCGATAATCTATGACGCCATCAATGATCTTAAAGATGCCATGGAAGGTATGTTGTCCCCAGAAATGAAGGAAGAGATCATGGGTACGGCAGAGATCAGGGAGACCTTTAAGATATCAAAGATCGGAACCATTGCAGGTTGTATGGTTACCAACGGAAAAATATTCAGGAACTCCAATATCCGCTTGATTCGGGATGGCGTGGTTGTCTATACCGGGGAGTTGGCATCCTTAAAACGTTTCAAGGACGATGTGAAGGAAGTTGCCAAAGGATATGATTGTGGATTGCAGGTCAAGAACTACAACGATATCAAGGAATTGGATATCGTTGAGGCTTTCCAAGAGGTGGCGGTCAAAAAGAAATTGAAATCAAAATAACAGGATTAATTTGGTTTTTTTGGCTTTAGAAGCATTGCGTTCGGGTATTTTTCCCGGACCTCTATGAACTTGCGTTCGGCTTCAAGTTTGGTTTTGAATCGGCCTACCCTTATTCGGTAAGTAGGGGAGTCGAAATCTATTTTGGAAAACAGGTTGGGAAAGTCGGCCTCTACACTCTCTTTGATGCGTTTGGCCTTGGCATACGAGCCAAAACCTACCTGTATCCTATAATATTCATGATTCTCATTGGAGGATTTATAAATATCCAGTAATTCCTCTATACGCTTGTCCTGCTGAATGCTTATCCGTCCCTGCTGTGAGAGCCCTATGGTAGTGGTAAAAGTGATTATCCCGATAATTAAAAGTGACTTCTTCATTTAAGGTGTATATATTGGTTATGTCCGTTTTACAAAAGTAAATTTTTAATGGTTATTGAGGACTTTTTTGATTTTATTTAGAATAGTTATAAATTGAAATTATCAATACGGTAACATTTTACAAATGAAAGTCTAATCCTTATTTTTGCAGCTGATTCAGGTATGGTTTTTTTTCTTAATGTGTTTGTCCTTTGATATAGTAATAACCGTGCCAAAAAATTCGATTGAAATATTCTATAATATATGAAAAAGGTAATATACCGCAATCAAATTTCTAGGGTTTTAGGTGTTAGCCTAGTATTTTTCCTGTTTTTTTCGGTTTCTGTTTTTGCACAGGATGGGGCTGCGGCTTCTGGTGACCCTGCAAAAGGAAAGACGCTGTTCAATCAAAATTGTGCTGCTTGCCATTCGCTGAACAGGAAGATGACAGGGCCGGCATTGGCCGATGTGGAATCCCGTCTTGGCAATGATGAGGGCTTGGACCGGGAATGGATCTATGCCTGGGTTAAAAACAGTTCGGGACTCATTAAATCGGGCGACAATTATGCCAATAAGGTGTTTGATGAGTATGGGGGGCTTCCAATGACTCCTTTCCCTACCTTGTCGAATACTGATATTGATGATATATTGGCCTATACGGCTGCGCCGCCACCAGAGCCGGTCGTTGCGGATACCACTGTGGCCGAAGAGGTCGATAGTGGTTCTTCCCCGGGGATATCCAATGAGATAATCCTGGGTGCCCTGATTATCGTTTTGGGCCTTTTGATTATGATGTTGGTGTTGGTCCAAGGAACCTTAAAGCGAATAGCGGAGGCCAATGGTCTGGATCTGGAGAAAGCCAAGTCGGAGAAAGGTCTGCCTTTGTGGAAAGCATTTGCCCAAAATCAATTCCTGGTTTTGGTAACAGTGATTCTTTTGTTGTTGTCAGCTGCGTATTTTGTGTATGGATGGATGATGCAGGTTGGTGTTGACCAAGGGTATGAGCCTATACAGGAAATCCATTATTCCCATAAAGTACATGCGGGTGATAATAAAATAGATTGTAAGTATTGCCATTCATCGGCAAGGGTCTCCAAAACTTCAGGTATTCCTTCCTTGAATGTGTGTATGAACTGCCATAAGTCCATCTATGAGTATAAAGGCAATCCAGAAGGGCCATCAAAAGAGGATTTGGCCAATGGGTATACGAATGAGTTCTATACAGGTGAGATTAAGAAATTATACAAAGCTGTTGGTTGGGATGAGGACAATCAAAGCTATACGGGTGAAAGTCGGCCAGTTGAATGGATAAGGGTGCATAACCTTCCCGATCTGGTTTACTTCAACCACTCCCAGCATGTTTCCGTTGCGGGAATTGAATGTCAGACTTGTCATGGTCCCGTAGAGGAAATGGAAATTATGTCACAGTATGCCCCACTTACTATGGGGTGGTGCGTCAACTGTCATAGGGAGACCAATGTCAATGTAGAGAATAACGAGTACTATGCAAAGATCCACGAAGAACTTTCGAAGAAATATGGGGTTGATGAGCTTACTGCTGCCCAAATGGGTGGTCTGGAATGTGGAAAATGTCATTATTAATAAATAAGTAGCTAATTACAGATAGATCGTATGGCATCAAACAAAAAATACTGGAAGAGCGAAGCGGAGTTAGACCCGAACGATTCCATTGTTGAGACGCTAAGACAGAATGAATTTGTTGAGGAGATTCCGGTTGATGAATTTTTAGGCGATAAAGAGAAATTGTCCTCAACGAATACGAACAGGAGGGATTTTCTGAAATACGTTGGTTTTAGTACCGCTGCGGCATCATTGGCGGCATGCGAGGGGCCGGTAAGGAAATCAATACCCTATGTTGTTCAGCCAGAACGTATAATCCCTGGTGTTGCAAATTATTATGCAACGACTATAGCCAATGGATTCGACTTTGCAAGTGTCCTGGTCAAGACCAGGGAGGGAAGGCCGATAAAAATCGAGAACAATACCGATGCCAAGGTAAACGGGGGTGCAAATGCCCGTGTCCAAGGTTCTGTCTTGTCCCTATATGATAGTACGCGTTTGCAAGGCCCTATGAAGGGTGGTGAACTAGTTGAATGGGAGACTCTTGATGCAGAGGTGAAGGCTAAATTGAATAGCTTGAAAACCTCTGGAAAGCAGATTGCTTTGTTGACCCAGACTTATGCAAGTCCGTCGACTACCAGACTTATAGCTGAATTCAAGGAGATGTATGGTACGGTAAACCATGTGGTTTACGATGCTATTTCCGAGGATGCTGCCTTAACTGCTTTTGAGGCACGTTATGGCCATAGGGCCTTGGCGGATTATGATCTTGGAAAAGCAGAGGTGATAGTCTCGTTTAGTGCCGATTTCCTTGCGGATTGGCAAGGGGGCGGATATAATAAAGGCTATTCAAAGGGGCGTGTTCCTAAAAACGGGAAAATGTCAAGGCATGTACAGTTCGAGGCCAATATGTCCTTGGCCGGTGCCAATGCCGATAAGCGTGTGCCATTAACACCTGTGCAGCAAAAAATCGCACTTGCCAAATTATATGCCAAACTGAATGGTTCTTCTGTTGGGGGCGAGATTCCTGAATATGCAGAGCGGGCCATTGATGGGGTTGTCAAGGATATAAATAAGGATAGAAGTGCTGCCGTTGTGGTTGTTGGTCTGCAGGATGTGGATGCACAAGCCATTGTCTTGGAAATAAACGAACTGTTGGGGAGTAAGGCTTTCGATGCCAATGCCCCTAAATATGTGCGACAGGGAGCTGTTAAGGACCTTGATGCATTAGTTGCGGATATGAAGGCGGGCCGTGTAGGTGCGTTGATCATGGATGGTGTCAACCCAATGTATACATTGCCGAACACTGCCGATTTTGAGGAAGGACTTGGCAAGGTCGATCTTTCCGTGGCTTTTTCAAACAATTGGAATGAGACTACGGAATGGACGGATTATGCCGTTGCCTCCAACCATTATTTGGAATCTTGGGGTGACGTAGAGGTTAAAAAAGGGTATTATTCCTTGACCCAACCTACGATAAAAGAGCTTTTTGACACAAGACAATTCCAGACAGCCTTATTGATATGGATGGATAGCGATAAAAGCTATTATGATTATATAAAGGAAACTTGGAATACCGATATATTGGCCGGAAGCGATTGGAATAAGGCCCTGCACGATGGTGTTTTTGTACCAGCCCCCAATGCCGTGGGGGAAATCGCCAAGACCTCGGCTGTAGGTCTTGATGGCGAAGCTGAAATTTCCGGCATGGATGTTTCGTCCGCAGTAAGAAGGTTGTCGAATGCCGTAAGCGATGGTATGGAGCTTGTTTTGTATTCAAAGATAGGTATGGGCGATGGCCAACAGGCAGGTAATCCATGGTTACAGGAGTTTCCCGATCCAATTTCCAGGGTGTCATGGGACAACTATGTGACCGTTTCAAAAGAGGATGCAACGGCGTTGGAATTGATTAATGAGCATGCGGCAAACGGAGGTTTGGACGGTAGCTATGCCAAGATAACCGTTAATGGTGTAACCTTGGATCAGGTTCCTGTGTTGATCCAACCCGGACAGGCCCCAGGGTCAATTGGTTTGGCGTTGGGCTATGGTCGTAAGGTCGGAATGAAATCCGAGATGCAGACCGGGGTAAATGCCTATCCGTTATATCAAGGATTTGATAATGCACAACCAGTAACCATTGAGAAGGGTACTGGAATGCACGAATTTGCCTGTATTCAATTGCACAATACCCTTATGGGTAGGGGCGATATTATAAAAGAAACCACTTTGGAGGTTTTTAATACAAAAGATCATGCCGAGTGGAACAAGGTTCCAATGGTTTCCTTGGACCATCAGGAAGTAGAGGCTACATCAGTTGATCTGTGGGATAGTTTTGACCGCTCGATAGGGCATCACTTCAATCTGTCCATCGATTTGAATGCTTGTACCGGTTGTGGTGCATGTGTTATAGCATGTAGTGCGGAAAACAATGTACCTGTGGTCGGGAAGGAAGAGGTACGACGTTCCCGGGACATGCATTGGTTGCGTATAGATAGGTACTATTCTTCAGAGGATTCCTTTGAGGGTGATGATGCCAAAAAGGAAGGGTTCAGTGGCCTGTTTGGAGAGAAAGGTTCTCTTGGCGGTTTTGGAGAGTTGGAACATCCGGCAGCAAATCCCCAAGTGGCTTTCCAGCCTGTAATGTGCCAGCACTGTAACCATGCCCCTTGTGAGACTGTTTGTCCGGTAGCGGCAACATCACATGGTCGTCAAGGTCAAAACCAGATGGCTTACAACAGATGTGTGGGAACTAGGTACTGTGCGAACAACTGTCCTTATAAGGTTCGTAGGTTCAACTGGTTCCTGTATAACAATAATGATGAGTTCGATTTCCATATGAACAACGATTTGGGAAAAATGGTCATCAATCCAGATGTTACTGTTCGGTCACGGGGTGTTATTGAAAAATGCTCTATGTGTATCCAAAAGACACAGAAGACCATACTTGATGCGAAGAGGGATGGTAGGGAGATAAAAGATGGTGAATTCCAAACAGCATGTTCCTTGGCTTGTAATAATGGGGCTATGGTATTTGGTGATGTCAATGATAAGGAAAGCAAGGTCGCTAAGCTGAAAGAAAGTGACCGTATGTATCATTTATTGGAGCATATTGGTACAAAACCAAATGTATTCTATCATGTTAAAGTGAGAAACAACAACGAAGCTTAAAAATATTATTCAGCAAAGTAACTATAAAAGATTATGGCGTCGCATTACGAAGCACCTATACGAAGACCCTTAGTACTTGGAGACAAAGGCTATCATGATGTAACAGTGGATATAGCCGCTCCTGTCGAAGGGAGAGCCAATAAGCATTGGTGGATAGTTTTTTCCATAGCCTTGGCCGCATTCCTTTGGGGGATTGGTTGTATAATTTATACCGTATCTACAGGTATTGGAACCTGGGGCTTGAACAAAACCGTGGATTGGGCATGGGATATTACCAACTTTGTATGGTGGGTAGGGATAGGTCACGCAGGAACCTTGATTTCTGCCGTGTTATTGCTTTTTAGGCAAAAATGGAGAATGGCCATTAACCGTTCTGCGGAGGCAATGACCATATTTTCCGTAGTACAGGCAGGTCTGTTCCCTATTATACACATGGGGCGTCCTTGGTTGGCTTATTGGGTATTGCCCATACCAAACCAATTTGGTTCATTGTGGGTGAACTTCAACTCCCCATTGCTTTGGGATGTATTCGCGATCTCTACGTACCTATCTGTTTCATTGGTTTTCTGGTGGACAGGTCTATTGCCCGATTTTGCAATGATACGGGATAGGGCAGTGCTACCGTTCCAAAAGAAAATATATAGCTTATTGAGTTTTGGTTGGACAGGCCGTGCGAAAGATTGGCAGCGTTTCGAGGAGGTGTCCTTGGTCCTGGCCGGTTTGGCCACTCCTTTGGTACTTTCGGTACACACCATCGTATCCTTTGACTTTGCCACTTCGGTCATCCCGGGATGGCACACCACCATATTCCCCCCATATTTTGTGGCTGGGGCGGTGTTCTCGGGTTTTGCAATGGTGAACACCTTGTTGATAATCATGCGAAAGGTATCGGGTCTTGAGGCCTATATCACCGTACAGCATATAGAATTGATGAACATCGTTATCATGATAACAGGTTCTATAGTGGGCTGTGCCTATATTACAGAGCTGTTCATGGCGTGGTATTCCGGGGTCGAGTATGAGCAATATGCTTTCTTGAATAGGGCGACAGGCCCATACGCCTGGGCATATTGGGCAATGATGAGTTGCAATGTGTTCTCCCCACAGTTCATGTGGTTCAAAAAATTGCGTACGAGTATCATGTTCTCGTTCTTTATTTCGATTATCGTGAATATCGGAATGTGGTTCGAGCGTTTCGTGATCATAGTGACTTCATTGCATAGGGATTATTTACCATCCTCATGGAGTATGTTCTCCCCTACGTTTATTGATATAGGGACTTTTATAGGTACTATCGGGTTCTTCTTTGTGCTTTTCCTTTTGTATTCGCGAACATTCCCTGTAATTGCACAGGCCGAGGTGAAGACGATTTTAAAATCATCAGGCGAGAAATACAAGAAACTAAGAGAGGCAGGTAAGCCTTTATATCAAATCAATGCGAATACCATAATTAGGGGGGAAGTAGTTGAAACAGCGGATGGGGTTGTCGAAGAGGTGCTTCCGGATGCAAGCGAGAGTGTTTCCAGTCTACTGGAATCCATAGGAACGTTCGATGCTTCCAAGGATAAGCCGGATGATCTTAAGAAGGTTAGTGGAATTGGCCCACAAATGGAGAAGACCCTAAATCAAATAGGTATTTATACATTTGGCCAGGTCAGTCGAATGACCGAAAAGGAATATGATTTATTGGACTCGATCACCAATTCGTTTCCAGGTAGGGCACAACGTGATGATTGGGCAGGTCAAGCAAAAAAATTAAATAACAAGTAAGAAAGATATGGCATCTAAAGTTATACATGCATACTACGATGATGACGACGTGCTGATGCATGCCGTCAAAAAGGTGAAGGACGCCAAATATCATATAGAGGAAGTGTATTGTCCTTTTCCTGTCCATGGTCTTGATAAGGCCATGGGGCTTGCGCCAACTAGAATTGCCATAACCTCTTTTATGTATGGCTGTGTTGGTCTTATTGTGGCAACGGTTATGATGAATTATATCATGATTCAGGATTGGCCCCAGGATATTGGCGGTAAGCCAAGTTTTAGCTATTTGGAAAACATGCCGGCATTCGTTCCGATCATGTTCGAGTTAACGGTTTTCTTTGCTGCGCATTTAATGGTGATCACATTTTACCTAAGAAGTAAATTGTGGCCTTTCAAGAAAGCGGAGAATCCCGATGTACGTACTACCGACGACCATTTTGTTATGGAGTTGGCCATTCATGGCAACGAAAAAGAATTAAAGAACTTGTTGATGGATACCAATGCGGTTGAGATCAGTATTTCAGAAAAGTAGTCCTAAGATGATGAATAATTTTATTAAAGTAGGAATAGCGTTTGGTTTGGTATTGTTGATGGTCTCATGTTTTGGCAAGAGAGAGCCTAATTATCAATATATGCCCAACATGTATGAACCAGTGGGCTATGAGACCTATCAAGGTTTCAATGAGGAGGATGTCGACAGAATCGCATTGTTCAAAGGTGTTTCGGAAGCTATGTTGCCACCGGATAACACAATCCCAAGAGGTTGGATGCCTTATGGGTTGGAGAACACCAATGAGGGCAGGGAGCTTTCCAGATCAAGAACCAGTCCTTTGGATTCTTTGGATCGTGAAGCCAATTTGGCGAAAGGCAAGGAGCTTTTCGATATATATTGTGCTATTTGTCATGGTTCCAAAGGAGATGGTCAAGGTACTTTGGTCAAAAGGGAAAAAATACTGGGTGTGCCCAGTTATGCGGATGCAGCCCGCGATATTACAGTAGGTAGCACCTATTATGTAATATATTATGGTTTGAATTCCATGGGGTCGTATGCCGTACAGTTGAACCATGAGGAACGTTGGCAAGTTGCCGAATACGTTATGAAGTTGAAACAAGATTTATAAAATAATACATAGAGTAAGATATGTACACGTTTTCAAACAGACTAAGAATGGCTTCCTTCATCATGATGATTGTAGGCTTATTAGGTATCGGAATTGGTTTTATGTCGGCCCCAAGCACGGTTAAAGAGGCTAGGGCCATGGTGGCCGATCACGATGGGGGCCATGGTGGCGCACATGCCGAAGAGGTAGGGCACGCAGTGGCGGATAGTCATTCCGAAGCCCATGATACATCACATGATGAACATGTTTTGCACCAATTGCAGAATAAACCATGGTCAGCTTTATATGTGGCAGCATTCTTCTTTTTTATGATAGCCTTGGGCGTTTTGGTATTTTATGCTATCCAAAGGGCGGCGCAGGCCGGTTGGTCCCCATTGTTGTTCCGTGTAATGGAAGGTATAACCTCTTATTTGGTGCCGGGTGGGATTATTGTATTCGTTATCTTGATGCTTTCCGTATTGCATATGAACCACTTATTTGTTTGGATGGATCCTGAAGTTGTTGCGCATGATGAATTGCTGATAGGCAAGTCCGGTTATTTGGATACTACTTTCTTTTTGGTTCGTGCGGCTATTTTCTTGGGAGGTTGGATACTCTATAGGGAGTATTCAAGAAAATTCTCCTTAAAACAGGATGTCTCTGATGACGATGCTAATTTTAAATTGAACTTTAGGATCTCCGCAGTGTTTTTGGTGTTTTATCTATATACTGAGTCTATAATGTCATGGGATTGGATCATGAGTGTGGATCCACATTGGTTCAGCACCTTGTTCGGATGGTATGTATTTGCAAGTATGGTTGTTTCCGGGGTAACGGTTATTGCCATGGTTACGATTTATTTGAAATCAAAGGGTTATTTGCCAGATGTAAATGACAGCCATATTCATGATTTGGCCAAGTTCATGTTCGGTTTCAGTATTTTCTGGACCTATCTTTGGTTCTCCCAATTCATGCTTATCTGGTATTCGGACATTCCTGAGGAGGTTACCTATTACATAACACGTTTTGAGGATTTTAAACTTCCTTTCTTTGGAATGGTCGTTATGAACTTTCTATTCCCATTATTACTTTTAATGAACAGTGACTATAAGAGGATCAATTGGTTTGTTATCCTAACCGGGATTGTCATATTGGCAGGTCACTATATGGATATTTTCAATATGATCATGCCTTCTACCGTAGGTGATCAATGGTCTATAGGGATTCCTGAGATTGGAGCCATTCTCTTCTTTGCTGGATTGTTTGTCTTTTGGGTTTTCAGAGCGTTGACAAAAGCACCTCTTCAGCCTAAACGTAATCCGTTTATCGAGGAGAGCAGGCATTTTCATTATTAATTTATAGATAATATTTATGCCCTACGTTCCAATGCTTAATGGGTAGTGGGGGATGAATGTTTTTGCCCATCGTCTAAGGAGGATGCTTCCTAGATAGTGGGTTTGGTTTTTTTTTACTAAGTTTAAGCAAAATATTAAATATAGGAATGATTACAATATTTGTTTTAGCCGTTTTGGTTTTAGTGGCAATTGCGATATGGCAAATGACCAAGATCTTTGAATTGTCACAAATTAAGGTGGAGAGTTCACAAATCGCCAATGATAAGGACAATAAATACAATGGGTATCTATTGTTTGTGTTTTTGATTTTTATATATGGGATTACCATATTTAGTTTTTGGAATTATGGGAAAATGCTTTTGCCCGAAGCGGCATCCGAACATGGCTCCGAATATGATGATTTGATGCTTGTCTCTATGGCGGTTATCTTTTTTGTACAGACCATTACCCAGGCATTATTGCATTATTTTGGTTATAAATACAGAGGGAAAAAAGGAAAGAAAGCACTTTTCTATGCCGATAATGATAAATTGGAGCTTATTTGGACGATTATCCCTGTTATAGTCTTGGCCGGTTTAATACTTTGGGGCCTTTACACTTGGACCAGTATTATGGACATCAATGATGATGACGATCCGATAGTTATTGAGCTTTATGCACAACAGTTCAATTGGACGGCCAGATATGCCGGTGAGGATAATGTTCTGGGTAGTGCCAATGTTAGGATGATAGATATAGACAAGGCGAATGTTTTGGGCATCGATGAATCGGACACTTATAGTGGGGACGATATTATCGTTAAGGAACTACACCTTCCCGTTGGTAGAAAAGTGAATTTTAAAATGCGTTCACAAGACGTATTGCATTCCGCATATATGCCACATTTTAGGGCACAGATGAACTGTGTTCCCGGCATGATCACGCAATTCTCCTTTACACCGACAATTACGACTGCCGATATGAGGGGTAGGCCCGAGATTATCGAAAAGGTAGAAAGAACCAACGCCATACGGGCGAAAAAGGCCGCGGCAGGGGTTGAGAATTCAGATCCATGGGAATTCGATTATATATTGCTTTGTAATAAGATATGTGGCAAATCACATTACAATATGCAGATGAAGATCATTGTGGAAGAGGAGGAAGAATACAATAAATGGCTTGCGGAACAGCAAACCTTTTCAGAATCAATGGCATCATTCCAATAGAATTAAGTTTAAAAAATAAAAAAAGAAATATTTATGTCGGGCACAGCACTTGCACATATTGAAGACCATGCAGATGATCATGGGCATCATCACAAGGAGACCTTTGTAACCAAATATATTTTTAGCCAAGACCATAAAATGATCTCGAAGCAGTATTTGATTACTGGTTTGGTAATGGGTTTTATAGGTATAGCCATGTCCTTCTTGTTCAGGATGCAACTGGCTTGGCCAGGGCAATCGTTTCCTATATTCGAGGCATTACTTGGGGATTGGGCACCGAACGGTGTTATGGATGCCGATATTTATCTGGCATTGGTGACTATCCATGGTACTATAATGGTCTTTTTCGTGCTCACCGCCGGTCTAAGTGGTACGTTCAGTAATTTACTCATTCCATTACAGATCGGGGCTCGGGATATGGCCTCAGGTTTCTTGAATATGGTATCGTATTGGTTGTTCTTTTTGTCTAGTGTGATTATGGTTTCCTCCCTTTTTGTTGAGGCAGGACCTGCATCAGCGGGTTGGACTATTTATCCGCCACTTAGTGCATTGCCAATGGCACAATCTGGATCAGGTATGGGTATGACACTATGGTTGGTGGCAATGGCGATTTTTATTGCGTCATCTTTGTTGGGTTCCCTGAACTATATTGTTACGGTTATCAATTTGAGGACTAAAGGAATGTCGATGACCAGAATGCCTTTGACCATCTGGGCCTTTTTTATTACCGCTATTATAGGGGTGGTGTCTTTCCCAGTTCTTTTTTCTGCGGCCTTGTTATTGATTATGGATAGAAGTTTCGGTACTTCTTTCTTCCTTTCGGATATATTTATACAAGGAGAGGTCTTGCATTACCAAGGAGGTTCCCCGGTATTGTACGAGCACCTTTTCTGGTTCTTGGGTCACCCTGAGGTATATATCGTCCTATTGCCCGCATTGGGTATAACCTCAGAGGTTATGTCAACCAATGCACGTAAGCCGATATTCGGTTATCGGGCAATGATAGCATCTATCATTGCGATTGCTTTTCTTTCGACAATCGTTTGGGGGCACCACATGTTCATTTCAGGTATGAACCCATTCTTGGGATCCGTATTTACATTTACAACCTTGTTGATCGCTATTCCTTCAGCAGTGAAGTCATTCAACTATATAACGACACTTTGGAAAGGTAATTTGCAATTGAATCCGGCCATGTTGTTTTCAATCGGTTTGGTATCGACCTTTATAACAGGCGGACTTACAGGAATAATCCTCGGCGATAGTACATTGGATATCAACGTTCATGATACGTATTTTGTGGTTGCCCACTTCCACTTGGTGATGGGTATTTCCGCACTTTACGGATTGTTTGCGGGAGTGTACCATTGGTTCCCCAAAATGTTCGAGGGTAAGATGATGAACAAGAACTTGGGTTATGTCCATTTTTGGATTACAGCAGTCTGTGCCTATGGGGTGTTCTTCCCTATGCATTTTGTAGGGATGGCAGGAGTGCCAAGACGATATTATGAGAATACGGCATTCCCTATGTTCGATGAACTTACCGATGTACAGGTGTTGATGACCGTCTTTGCCTTGATAGCAGGACTTGCCCAGTTGGTTTTCTTGGTGAATTTCTTCTATAGCATGTTCTATGGCAAGAAGGGGCCTAAAAACCCATGGAAATCAAACACCTTGGAATGGACAACACCACAAGAACATATTCACGGAAACTGGCCTGGGGCAATACCCCATGTACACCGTTGGGCCTATGATTATAGTAAGACGGGTGACAATGGTGAATATGTTATTCCCGGACAGGATTTTATTCCACAGGATATACCCCTACAGGATAATGAGGGGGAGGAAAATCATTAGGGTTACGAAACCAATACATAAAAAATGCCCAACTTATCGAGTTGGGCATTTTTTTTGATGAAGTCATCTTGACTTTTTTATAGTATATTTAATAAACCAGATGGTGCCATATAGAGCATATGGACTATTCTTGAACACAAACCATTAAAATGAGAAATAGTATGATCCTTATCGGGTTGCTTGTTTGCTTTCAAACATTCGCCCAACGAAAACCCAAGATAAAAGGGAATAAGAATGTAATTGAGGTAAGGGAGGAGCTTCCTTCCTTTAACGCCGTCAAATTGGTCGATGATTTGGAATTGGTGCTTCAGGAAGGCCCTAATTCATACACCATTAATGCAGATGACAATTTAATCGATGTACTCAAGTTCAAGGTAGAGGAAGACACATTGGTCATTAGTTCATTCTATAAGATTACTTCCAGGAAAAAATTGGATATAGTTGTAAATTATACAGATTTGGAGGCTATAACCATGATTGACGGTAAGGTGAATATGACGGATGTTGTTTCTTCCGATCGGTTTACCGTGGATCTTGACGGTCGGTCACGGTTGGAGTTGAGCGCCACGGCCCCGATAATGAATGTGGATATGAAGGGCATGAGTTCCGGGGACTTTAATTTGGCAAGTGATTCTTTGAGCATCTCCTTAAAGGATAGGGTAGATGCACATATCTATGCTGTTGGCAAGTCCAATACCATTCGAATGTCACAAAATGCAAGTGCAAGAATGGAAGGGAATACAGAGGTTCTAGATGTGCAATTAAAGGATAGCTCAAACCTAAAAGCAGAAAAAATGGAAGCAACTTCCGTTGTGGCCGATATGAAAGGATCTCCGGACATTAAGGTGAAAGCCTTGGAGGAATTCAAATTATCTTCCCAAGGATCCTCAAAAACACGGTTGTATGGCAACCCTAAAATAACCATTGAATCTTTCTTGGATACTTCCAATTTGCTTAAGGAAAATTAAAAAAAAGGTTGATTGCTAAAGTATAAGGGAAAAGAAGATCCCCATTGCCTTGGCAATGGGGATCTTACATTTATAAAAGTGTTGTTTTGGATTACAATGCTCCTCCGGCTTTTGGCCCTGCGGCTTTTATTTTAGGATTTACATTGGCTTCGAACTGCTTGAAGTTCTCATTGAAAAGATTGATGAGCTTCAATTTAGTTGCCTCATATTTCGCTTTGTCTTCCCAAGTATTTCTTGGTATCAATATCTCAGAAGGGACATTGGGACAGCTCGTTGGAATCTGGAATCCGAATGCTTCATCCTTCACGTATTCAACATTGTCAAAATCATGGTGGTGGATGGCATCTACCATGGCCCTTGTGTATTTCAACTTCATCCTAGAGCCACTACCTGTCCAACCTGTATTGATCAACCAAGCCGTTGCTTTATGGGTTTTGATTTTCTCAGCTAATAATTCAGCATATTTGTTAGGGTGCCACATCATAAAGGCAGCTCCAAAACAAGCACTGAATGTTGCTGTTGGCTCTGTTATACCCACTTCGGTACCTGCCATTTTTGCGGTATAGCCAGAAATAAAGTGATAACTAGCTTGCTCAGGGGTAAGTTTACTTACAGGGGGCAATACGCCAAAGGCATCGCAGGTAAGGAATATGATGTTTTCGGGATGTCCGGCAATACAAGGAATCTGTACATTGTCAATGTATCTGATCGGATAAGATGCCCTAGTGTTTTCCGTTATGGAAATATCGGTATAATCGACCCTTCTAGTGTCTTTGTCATAAACCACATTTTCCAATACGGTACCAAATTTAATGGCATTGAAGATGTCCGGTTCTTTTTCGGCAGTCAAATCGATTGCCTTTGCATAACACCCACCTTCGATATTGAAAGTTCCATGGTCGGTCCAGCAATGCTCATCATCACCGATCAATCTACGTTTTGGATCTGCGCTCAAGGTTGTTTTTCCTGTTCCGGATAGGCCGAAAAGGATAGTTACATCATCTTTTTCGCCAACGTTGGCAGAACAGTGCATTGGTAATACATCCTGTAGGGGCATTAGGTAATTCATTACTGAGAAAATACCTTTTTTCATCTCACCCGCATACTCGGTACCTAAGATCACGATTTCTTTTCGTTCCAAGTTTAGGTCAACACTTGTCTTGGAAGTCATTTCGGAAGTGTATCGGTTGGCCGGGAACTGACCTGCGTTGAAGATCACATAATCAGGCTCACCGAAATTCTCCAACTCTTCCTTTGTTGGCATTATAAGCATATTCTGCATAAACAATGCATGATAGGCTCTAGTACAGATAATTCTTGTTTTTATTCTATAGTTTGGGTCCCATCCGGCAAAAGCATCAACAACAAAAAGGTGATTACGTGTGTTTAGGTAGTCAAGGGCCCTTTCATGGTTGACCATGAAGGTGCTTTCATCCAACCCTATATTGACATCGCCCCAATCAATGTTTTTCTCAGAATCCTGATGGCGCACGATCCTTTTGTCCTTAGGGCTACGACCTGTTTTTTCACCAGAGAAGGTCATCAGGGCACCTGTATCGGAAATAGCAGTTCCCTTTTCCAACCGGAGGCCAAGTTCATATAAGACAGGGACACTGCTGTTCCTATAGATTTTTTCGGTATCAATACCATACTTTTTAAGATCAAATGTTGCTGACATTGTTTTCTGCTTTAAAATGGTTGTTAAAAATTCTTGTTTTTAATTTTCCGCAAATATCGATAATATTACCCTTGTAAAAGATGACAATTGTCATTATTGTCACAATATAATCAACAATAACGATATAGTTGGTATGTCCCAAGTGAATTTTAACATTTGATTTTCACTATCTTTGTTCGCATATGAACGAGTATTTAGACCCTAGTACAGGTAATTTATCGCCTGAGGAAATTGATATGGAAAGAGCACTTCGCCCCATAACCTTTAATGACTTTACAGGTCAGGAACAAGTGCTTGGGAATTTGAAGGTTTTTGTAGAGGCGGCCAATCAGAGGAACGAGGCACTGGACCATACTCTGTTCCATGGCCCTCCTGGATTGGGGAAGACGACCTTGGCCCATATACTGGCCAACGAGTTGGGGGTAGGCATAAAGGTTACTTCCGGCCCGGTGTTGGATAAGCCCGGGGATTTGGCGGGTCTTTTGACCAATCTTCAGGAAAGGGATGTGCTTTTCATCGATGAGATCCATAGGCTGAGCCCTATAGTCGAAGAATATCTTTATTCTGCCATGGAGGACTATAAGATAGATATCATGATAGAGACAGGGCCCAATGCCCGGTCTGTACAGATTAATCTAAATCCTTTTACCCTAATTGGGGCGACGACCCGATCGGGTCTGTTGACATCTCCCATGCGGGCCCGTTTTGGTATACAAAGTAGATTGCAGTATTATTCCACGGAACTGTTATCGACGATCGTTGAGCGAAGTGCTGAAATATTGAAAGTGTCCATAACCCGGAATGCGGCTATCGAGATTGCAGGGCGTAGCAGGGGAACACCTAGGATCTGCAATGCACTTTTGCGAAGGGTCCGTGATTTTGCACAGATCAAGGGTGATGGCAGAATTGATATGGAAATATCGAAATACAGTCTAAAGGCCCTGAACGTTGACGCACATGGTCTTGATGAAATGGATAACAGGATTTTAACGACCATTATCGATAAGTTCAAAGGAGGGCCCGTAGGGATTACCACAATCGCTACTGCGGTCTCGGAAAGTTCCGAGACCATTGAGGAAGTGTACGAACCTTTTTTGATCCAACAGGGTTTTATCATGCGTACCCCCCGTGGGCGTGAAGTCACCGAACTGGCCTATAAACATTTGGGGAGGACAAAGGAAGGAACCCAACCTGGACTTTTTTGAGTGCCAAGTCAAAATATACAGCAATGATCAAATCCGAAGCAAAGCGCCTCGGTTTTTTGTCTTGTGGTATCTCCAAGGCCTCCTTTTTGGAAGAAGAAGCCCCTAGGTTGGAAAAGTGGTTGAATCAAAATATGCATGGCGAAATGCAGTATATGGAGAGCCATTTTGACAAACGGTTGGATCCCACTAAATTGGTCGAGGGCTCAAAATCGGTTATTTCCTTATTGTTGAATTACTATCCTGGGGACAAACAGAAAGAAGGTACTTATAAGGTGTCGAAATATGCCTACGGACAAGATTACCATCACATCATAAAATCAAAACTTAGACAACTTCAGGATTTCATCACCACGGAGATAGGGGAGGTCGATGGGCGTGCCTTTGTGGACTCGGCCCCTATTTTGGACAAGGCCTGGGCGGCCAAAAGTGGGTTGGGGTGGATCGGGAAGCATAGTAATCTATTGACCCGGAAAGTAGGCTCGTTCTATTTTATCGCAGAATTGATCTTAGATCTGGAATTGGACTATGATAGTCCGGCCACCGATCATTGTGGTTCCTGCACGGCATGTATCGATGCCTGCCCCACACAAGCGATCGTTGGGCCCAATGTGGTGGATGGCAGCAAATGCATCTCTTATTTTACTATTGAATTGAAGAATGAGATCCCTGCCCAATTCCATGGGAAGTTCGATGATTGGATGTTCGGTTGTGATGTCTGTCAAGACGTCTGTCCGTGGAACCGATTTTCAAGATCGCACAACGAACCCTTATTCAATCCCCACCCTGATCTATTGTCAAACGACAAAAATGATTGGGAAGAGATAACCCAGGAAGTCTTTAATAAGGTCTTTAGGAAATCCGCGGTAAAACGGACTAAGTTCTCAGGGTTGAAACGGAATATCCGGTTTTTAAAATAGGCTTGTCCCCACACGGACTTCCGATATGGGGGAGGTGCTGTAGTTTTTTTTTGCTTTTTTGGATTGTCCTAGGGGCTGCCATGTTGTTATAGTAGGCGATATTTGTGCCGGAAACCTGTTTTTTTCAAGGATTACCCTTAAATTTGATTGTAGGGCGATAGCCAAGGGGGGTGGTTTCCCAAGGCTTGGCTCTAAATAAAAAACTATACCTCGTGTCCTTTGGTCGAGGTTGTTCATTATGTAATTTATGATTATGAGGGATAAGAAACTAAGAAATGAGGCACTGGTTTATCATGCTAAACCACAACCGGGGAAAATCAAAATAATACCTTCAAAGGGTTACTCCACACAGCGTGATTTGGCATTGGCGTATTCCCCTGGGGTTGCTGAACCCTGCTTAGAGATAGCGAAAAATGTAGATGACGTATATAAATATACCTCCAAGGGCAATTTGGTAGCGATCATATCTAACGGGACCGCGGTTTTGGGTCTAGGGAATATTGGGCCGGAAGCCTCTAAGCCGGTAATGGAGGGCAAAAGTCTTCTGTTTAAGATTTTTGCCGATATAGATGGTATTGATATTGAACTTGATGCGACAGATGTTGATAAGTTTGTGGAGACGGTTAAGGCCATTGCCCCAACATTTGGGGGTATAAACCTAGAGGATATCAAAGCTCCAGAGGCCTTTGGGATAGAAAGAAGATTAAAGGAGGAGTTGGATATTCCCGTAATGCACGACGATCAACATGGAACAGCGATTATTTCCTGTGCGGCGTTATTGAACGCCTTAGAGGTTGCAGAAAAGAAGATCGGGGATGTCCACATTGTGATTAGCGGGGCCGGGGCCGCCGCGGTATCTTGTACAAAACTCTACAAGGCTTTTGGGGTAAAGGCCGGTAATATTGTAATGGTTGATAGTAAAGGGGTGATTCGTAAAGGGCGGAATGACCTGTCCCCAGAAAAGAAGGAGTTTGCCACTGGAAGGAAAATAGATACATTGGCACAGGCCATGGAAGGTGCCGATGTGTTCATAGGACTGTCGATTGCCGATATAGTTACTCCTGTTATGTTGAAAAGTATGGCCAAGAACCCCATTGTTTTTGCTTTGGCCAATCCTGATCCCGAAATATCGTATGAGTTGGCCATAAAGACCAGAAAAGACGTTATAATGGCTACGGGTAGGTCGGACCATCCCAACCAAGTGAATAATGTACTGGGTTTCCCCTTTATATTCAGGGGCGCACTGGATGTACGTGCCACCAAGATCAATGAGGAAATGAAAATGGCTGCTGTGGTTGCCCTGGCGGATTTGGCAAAACAAACAGTACCCGAACAAGTGAATATAGCCTATTCGGAGACGAAGCTTACTTTCGGCAGGGATTATATCATTCCCAAACCTTTTGACCCTAGGTTGATTTCCGAAATCCCGCCAGCGATAGCAAGGGCGGCCATGGAAAGTGGGGTGGCCAAAGAACCTATAATGGATTGGGAAAAGTACAGGGAGGGGTTGTTGAGGCGCTCTGGCAGTGACAATAGGGTAGTGCGGTTGTTACATGAAAGAGCCAAAAAGAATCCTAAAAAAATAGTGTTCGCCGAAGCCAACCATTTGGATGTCCTGAAAACCGCACAGATCGTATATGAAGAGGGCATAGCCATACCTATTTTATTGGGGGAGGAAGAGGTTATAAGGGAATTAAAGAAAGAGATAGGGTTCAATGACGATGTAACGATCATTGATCCAAGGTCGGAAAGTTCCTTGGAGACCAGGGAACGATATGCTAGAAAATATTGGGAAGCCACGAAAAGAAAAGGATTGACTCTGTATGTGGCAATGACCAACATGAGGGAGCGCAATTATTATGCGGCGATGATGGTAAATGAGAATGATGCAGATGGAATGATTTCGGGTTATTCGAGGGCATATCCAACGGTTATTAAACCGGTATTTGAAGTAATCGGAAGGGTTAAGGGGGTTCGGCGTGCTGCCACGGTGAATATAATGAATACAAAAATGGGCCCGTTGTTCCTCGCCGATACATCGATTAATATCGATCCGACCGCGGAAGTACTTGCCGATATTGCCGTTATGACCTCGAATTTGGCAAAGGCTTTTGGTTTTGAACCCATTATGGCCATGTTGTCCTACACCAATTTCGGGGCTTCATCACACCCAAATGCCCAAAAAATAACCAAAGCGGTAGGCATTTTGCATAAAAACCACCCGGAATTGATTGTTGACGGTGAAATCCAAACCGATTTTGCATTAAACAAGGAACTGCACCAAAGCCAATTCCCTTTTTCCAAATTAGCGGGCAAAAATGTGAATACCCTTATTTTCCCAAACTTGGATTCGGCGAACATCACGTACAAGTTGTTGAAGGAGCTTAATGGAGCGGACTCCATAGGGCCTATTATGTTGGGTCTTAGGAAACCGGTACATGTATTGCAATTAGGGGCTGATGTTGATGAAATGGTAAATATGACCGCAGTAGCGGTTATCGATGCCCAAGAAAGGGAGAAGCGCAAACGCATTAAGGAAAACCAGCCATAGGCAAAATAATACCCTAGGGTCTTGTGAAGGCCATGGGATGTAAAAGGATTATCGGGGGAAATATATACCTTTGGGTTTTTGGAACACATTATTATCAAACTGCAGCCAACCCATTAAGGGGTGGGTCACTATTGTTTGAACATGAAATATGATTCCCCATGATACACCATCTTAACGGAAAATTAGTTGAAAAAAATCCTACCCATGTTATTATAGAATGTGCAGGGGTGGGGTATTTCGTGAATATTTCCTTGAATACCTTTTCGAATATAAAGGATCGGGAAAACATCAATTTGTTTACCCATTTGCAGGTGCGGGAAGACTCCCATACACTTTTTGGCTTTGCCGAGAAATCCGAACGGGAGATTTTTAGGTTGCTGTTGTCGGTTTCCGGGATAGGGGCAAGTACGGCCAGGACCATGCTTTCTTCCTTGTCACCGGCCCAAATCAGGGATGCAATCGCCAATGGTGATGTTTCCACGATCCAGGGCATCAAGGGTATTGGGGCTAAAACGGCCCAAAGGGTGATTCTTGATCTTAGGGATAAGATCTTGAAGGTATACGATATTGATGAAGTTTCTATCAGTCCAAACAATACAAATAAAGAAGAAGCGTTATCTGCTTTAGAGGTCTTGGGATTTGTGAGGCGACAAGCTGAAAAGGTCGTTGACAAGGAAATAAACCAAGATCCTACATTAAGCGTAGAGAACATTATTAAACTAGCGCTTAAAAATTTGTAATAAGTTTGAAAAAAGGGGCAAAAAAAATTCTTAAATTTTCATTTAGGCTTGTATTCCTATATGCTTTTTTACTCGGGTGTGTGGAAAAATCCTATGCACAGGATACTGAAGGGGATAGTGGTGTTGGGCAAATGCAGGATTCTGTGAAAACCGGTTTCTCCTTAGGGAGGTTGAAATTGGACAATCCTGAAAGTATTACCTCCAAATACGTTTACGATTCCAAACTCGATAGGTATATCTATTCCGAAAAAGTGGGCGATTTCAATATCGGATATCCTATTATCCTTACGCCGGACCAGTATTATGACCTGGTCCGTAAAGAGGGTATCAAGGATTATTTTAAGGATAAGCACGATGCCTACTCCGGAAAGAAGGAGGGGAGTGAGGATGCAAGAAAAAACCTATTGCCCAATTTCTATATCAACAATAACTTTTTCGAGTCTGTTTTTGGGGGCAATACCATAGAGGTGATTCCCCAAGGTTCTGTTGCCATGGATATGGGGGTGATCTGGCAGAAAAACGACAACCCTTCCCTTTCACCAAGAAACCGTGCCAATCTAGCCTTTGATTTTGATCAGCGCATTAGCCTGAGTATGTTGGGTAAGATAGGTGAGCGACTTCAGGTTACGGCTAATTATGATACAGAGGCGACCTTCGATTTTCAGAATATCGTAAAACTGGACTATACACCGGAGGAGGATGACATCCTTCGGAAAATAGAAGTAGGTAACGTAAACATGCCACTTAATAGCTCCTTGATCACAGGGGCACAAAGTCTATTCGGGGTAAAGACCCAATTGCAATTTGGGAAGACAAAAGTTACGGCGGTATTTTCCGAACAACGTTCCCAGAACAATACGGTAGTTGCACAAGGGGGTGGTGCCATCAAGGAATTCTCGCTTACAGCCTTGGATTATGATGAGGATAGGCATTTTTTCCTGGCCCAATATTTTAGGGACAACTATGACGAGGCCTTGGCCAATTACCCATATATCAAGAGCCAGGTGCAGATAACCCGTTTGGAAGTATGGGTAACGAACAGGAGTCAGCAAACCTTGAATGTGCGTAATGTTGTGGCACTTCAGGATTTGGGGGAGTCACGGGAAGAGACAACTAGGATAGGTATCGCAAATGCCGATCCCGTAGGGTTTTTCAATAACCCGGGTAATGCCTTGCCAAGGAATAATGCCAACGATTTCGATCCTGGGGCCATAGGCTCAGGAGGGGTATTGACGGCGTCAATACGCGATATCGCCACAGTGGAAGCAGGATTCAATGTGCCTGGCTACCAAGTGAATCAAGGTTTTGATTATGCCATCTTGGAAAATGCACGGAAACTTGAGGAAAATCGTGATTATCAATTCAATACCCAGTTGGGTTATATATCCTTGAACCAGAGGTTGAGTAATGACGAGGTCTTGGCCGTAGCATATCAATATACCTATAATGGGGAAGTCTATCAGGTGGGTGAATTTGCCAATGGAGGCTTGGATGCCACGACAGTTAGTGGAGGGGTAAATGGAGTGAATCCTGTTGTGGACAACAATACGTTGGTTTTAAAATTGCTAAAAAGTAACATCACCAATATCACCGATCCTATCTGGGATTTGATGATGAAGAATATTTATGCGACCGGGGCTTTTAGGTTAAGCGAGGATGATTTCAAATTGAATATTCTTTATTCCGACCCAACGCCAAGGAACTATATTACCCCTGTGGAGGAAGGGGCCGGTTCTGGCTGGCCGAATAGCCCAAAACCATTACAGGAACGAATTCTTCTCGATGTCTTTAATCTGGATCGGTTGAATGTGTATAAGGATGTGCAATCCGGTGGTGATGGTTTTTTCGATTTTGTTTCCGGAATCACAATCGATGCCCAAGCGGGGAGAATCATATTCACGAAAGTAGAACCTTTCGGGGAATATATGTTCGAGCTTTTGGGTGGGGGAACATACAAGGTGGAAGATGACCAAGGGTACAATGCGAACCAAAGAAAATATGTTTTTAGGGATATGTATACCCAGACCAAGGCGGCGGCATTGCAAGATCCTGTCAAGAATAAATTTTTATTGAAGGGTAACTACAAGTCCGAAGGTGCGAACGGGATACCCATAGGGGCCTTTAATGTTCCCCGTGGCTCGGTTCGGGTCACTGCCGGGGGAAGGACCTTGCGGGAAGGTATAGACTATACGGTTAATTATCAATCGGGGACAGTTCAGATATTGGATCCCAGTCTGGAGGCCTCCAATATGCCTATAAACATTTCAGTCGAGAACAATGCCGTATTTGGCCAGCAGACCAGAAGGTTTACGGGTATAAATGTAGAACATCAGGTAAACAAGGATTTTCTTTTGGGGGCTACTTTGCTGAATTTGAATGAAAAACCCTTGACACAAAAATCGAATTATGGTGTGGAGCCCGTGAACAATACGATTTTCGGCTTGAATGGTAATTTCTCGACAGAGGTGCCTTTCTTGACAAGAATGGTCAATAAGCTCCCGAACATAGATACCGATGTACCCTCTAACCTATCGGTTCGGGGAGAGGTTGCCTGGTTAAAGCCGAGTTCCCCTAAAAATGCTGATTTCCAAGGGGAGACCACCACGTATTTAGATGATTTTGAAGGGGCCCAGGCCTTGATAGATATCCGTTCTTCCTTGGGGTGGTCACTGGCCAGTACGCCATTGGAGTTTGCACCCGGTGGGGTTCTTTCGGGGAGTTCGCCTGAAGATCCCGCTAACTTGGAGAATGGCCATGGCCGGGCCAAAATGGCATGGTACACTATAGATCCTATTTTCTATAGCAATCAAAGACCTTCGGGGATAAACGATAGTGATATATCTACCAATGCCACCCGTAGGGTGTTTATCGATGAGGTCTTTCCCCAAACGGATATAGCCCAAGGACAAACTACGGCCCAAGGCACCTTGGACCTGGCTTATTACCCTAATCTGAAAGGACCATATAACACTAATCCTGATTTTGCCACGGAGGCTGTTGATGACAAATGGGGGGGGATTATGCGCTCTTTGAGCAGCACCGATTTTGAACAGTCAAATGTGGAATTTGTGCAATTCTGGGTTATGGACCCTTATGTTGATGGTTTGGCCACAAGCCCAGGGGAACTTGTCTTTAACTTGGGGAACATCTCTGAGGACATATTGAAGGATGGCCAGAAACAGTATGAGAACGGATTGCCCGTAGATGGCAATGCGTTGATCTACGAACCCTCATGGGGGGTGGTGCCATCAACACAGGCCTTGGTCTATGCTTTCGATACCGATGAGGGTAACCGTCGCTTGCAGGATGTTGGTCTTGATGGTTTGGATGATGTGGCGGAAGCTGCTATTTATGGGCCAGGTGAGGATCCTGCCTTGGATAATTACCAGTATTACCTTGATAGGGAGGGAAGTGTACTGGAAAGATATCTGAACTTCAATAATCCCGATGGGAACTCCCCGGTACAGGTGACAAATACCAATCGCGGATCTACCACATTGCCTGACGTTGAGGATATTGACCGCGATTTGACGATGAATACGGTAAATAGTTATTACGAATATCGAATTGCCATAAAGCCGAATACCAGTATCAATGATAAATATGTAACAGATATTAAGGAAGTGGTTACCCCCGAATTGCCCGATGGGACACAATTGAACAGTAGGTGGATCCAATATAAGATCCCGTTGAGTGATTTTACGGATGCTGTCGGTGGTATCACTGATTTTAGGTCTATAAGTTTTATGCGAATGTACATGACAGGCTTCACCAGTGATGTGGTACTTCGTTTCGCTACATTGGATTTGGTGCGTGGCGATTGGCGTACCTATACCAAAACCTTGCAAGATAAACTGATAGACAATGACCCTTCGGACGATGGTACCATAATGGATGTCAATACGGTCAATGTAGAGGAAAACAGTAAACGGTCCCCGATCCCTTATGTAATGCCTCCTGGAGTGATCCGTGAGCGGTTGAACAATAACAATACCATTATCCGTCAAAATGAACAATCCCTGTCCTTTAAGGTAGATAACCTGGAACCAGAGGATTCCCGAGGTGTTTTTAAAAGTTTGAATATCGATATTCGACAGTATAAGAAATTGAGGATGTTCATGCATGCCGAGAAGATCAATGACGGTGATTATTCGGATGATGACACACCTTTGGTAGGTTTTTTACGATTGGGTACCGACCTGTCACAAAATTTCTACCAAATAGAATTGCCATTACAGTTTACCCAACATGGGGTGGTTTCGGAAAGTGGTATTTGGCCAGATGTCAATGAGATGGAAATACTCTTGGGTGATTTGAATAAAGTAAAATCACTCCGTATCGCGAATAGTACGAGTACCCCACTGGCCGAGTTACGGTTTTTTGAGATTGAAAATGGCGAGTTGGTGCCGGTTCCCGAATTTGCCCCAAGGACATTGGGTAGGCTTCGTATCGGTATACAAGGTAATCCTTCATTGGGTAGTGTGCGTAGTATGATGGTGGGTATCAAGAATGTTGATGACCTACCTGCAAGGGGGGAGGTATGGTTCAATGAACTTCGCTTGGCCGGCTTGGACAACGAAGGTGGTTGGGCGGCAGTAGCTTCGATAGATGCCAATATCGCCGATTTTGCGAATATTTCCGCAACAGGAAATAAAAGTACATCGGGTTTTGGTTCCATTGATCAAATGCCGAATGAAAGATCTCGTGAAGATGCTATTTCCTATGATCTGGTCACTAATGTGAACGTAGGACAGCTTTTGCCCAAAAAATGGGGCATACAGGTTCCGTTTAACTATGGGATATCCGAACAGATGATCACACCGGAATTCGATCCGGTATACGATGATCTAAAATTGGATGATCGGATTGCGGCGGCCGAAACACAGGAAGATGCCGATGATATTTTAGAGCAGGCAGAGGATTATACGAAACGTACAAGTATCAATTTAATAGGGGTCCGTAAAGATAGAAGCGAGGATGCGGATGCGAATTTTTACGATGTTGAGAATTTTACCTTTAATTATTCCTATAATGAGACGGACCATCGGGATTTTGAGATCGCGGAACTTCGGGACCAAAGTGTAAATACGGGTTTTGTCTATAGCCATAACTTCAAGCCTCTTGAGGTCGCACCCTTTGCCAAGAAGGATTCTATGTTGACCGGCCAGTACTGGCAATGGTTGAAGGCTTTGAACCTTAACCTGTTGCCAAGCAGCATATCGGTAAATTCCAATATCAACAGGCAATTCAATCAGCAGAGGTTCCGGGAAGTCTTCGAGGAGGGGGTGGAATCTTTGGACCTGCCGTTCCTACAACAAAGAAATTATATGTTCAATTGGCAATATGCCATCAATTATAGCCTAAGTAAGTCCTTGAGCCTTAATCTAACGGCAAGTAACAATAATATCGTTCGTAATTATTTTATGGAAGAAGGAAATCCGGATTCCAGAATCAATCCAGCTTTGGGATTATGGGATGGTTTTTGGGATTTGGGCGAGCCTAATCGGCATGCGCAACAAATGCAGCTGAACTACGAATTGCCCTTTAACAAGGTTCCAGCCTTGGATTTTATCAATGCCCAGTACTCCTATACCAGTAATTTTGATTGGCAACGGGGTGGTGATGCCTTGCGTATGGTCGCAGGGGATGAGATAAATACGGTACAGAACTCGAACACCCATAATCTTACCGCGGCATTTAGCATGCAAAAATTCTATGACCTTATCGGACTTGGAAAGCGTAATGGAAAAGGAAGTACGAAGCAAGGGCCGGTAAGAAGGGATAAGGTCGGCAATGTGGTTTCCGATACAAAAGGGCCCAAACAAAAGACAGGGCCATTGTTCAATACCGCTATTGATATTCTTACCATGGTCAAGAGGCTTAACGTGAATTATAATGAAAGCAATGGTACCGTGCTTCCGGGATATACCCAATCCGTGGGGTTTGTTGGTACGGCCAGACCTACCATCGGATTTGTTTTCGGCAGTCAGGCCGATGTGCGATACGAGGCGGCCAGAAATGGTTGGTTGACAGGTTTCGCCGATTTTAATGGGCAATTTATCAAGAGGACCAATAAACAGTTGAACATTACGGCTACGGCCCAACCCATGAAGGACCTCACCATAGACCTCTCCGCGGATAGGCAATACGCCAGTAGCTATCAAGAGAGTTTTGAGGTAAGGGACCTGGAATATATTGATCAATTGGGTAATGAATATGGTAACTTTAGTATTTCGACCATGATGATCGGAACGGCATTTGGCAAAAGCGATGAATTTACTTCGGAACTGTTCGAGACATTCAAGGAAAATAGGCTCACGATTGCCAATCGATTGGTTTCCGACCGTGGTGAATCGCCAGGTGTCTTGGACGATGATGGTTTTCCGGAACACTATGGCAAAACACAACAGGAAGTATTGCTTCCGGCCTTTTTCGCCGCTTATACAGGTCAGGATGTGAATCGGGTGAACTTAGATGCCTTTAGGGAGATACCAATACCTAACTGGAATATTAAGTATACAGGTTTGATGGGGAACAGATGGTTCAAGAAAAAATTCAAGCGGTTTTCGTTAAGCCATGGTTATAGGGCCTCGTATAGTATTAATTCCTTTCAGACCAATCTTGAAAAGGAGAATACCGAGTTCGACACAGAGAATGGGGATAGGTTGCCCGATCTGATCTTGAACAATTTGGTTTTGACCGATCAGTTCAATCCATTGGTGAGGGTCGATTTTGAAATGAAGAACTCTGTAAGTGTCTTGGCCGAGATACGTAGCGACAGGACACTGTCTTTGAGTTTTGATAATAATCTAATGACAGAGATCAACGGAAAGGAATATACAGTGGGTCTGGGCTATCGTATCAAGGATGTTAAGTTCGTTACCAATATCGGTGGCAATAAGACGAGGTTGAAAGGTGACCTAAACCTTAAGACCGATGTCACACTTCGTGATAATATTACGATTATCCGAAATCTGGACATAGACAACAACCAGATTACCTCAGGGCAAAATTTATTCTCCCTTAAGTTTACGGCGGACTATGCCTTGAGTAAAAACTTGAATGCCCTGTTCTTTTATGACCATTCGTTCTCCAAATTCGCGGTTTCCACGGCATTTCCACAGACCATGATCAACACGGGGTTCACGATCAAATACAATTTTGGTAATTAAGGGGGCGATTTTAGGTATGGTATAGACGATGGTCCCCCTGATCCGATCATTTCCTTGGTAATTTGGTAATATTGTTTAGGGAGTTTGGGGCAAATATGTTTTTTTGTAGGCTACTTTGTTCTTCCTTATGTTTTTATTTGGTTGTTTTTTGCCCATACCTGTAAATAGGAATGTAAAACTTGTCTTTGATTTTTTCTTGAATACCTTTTGGGAATCATTTACATTTGTTGATAATAAAAATCTATATGATGAATATACCTTCAGATTTAAAGTACACCAAAGACCATGAATGGGTAAGGATGGAAGGCGATGTCGCTACTATTGGAATTACGGATTTCGCCCAAGGGGAACTGGGGGATATCGTTTATGTTGAGGTTGAGACCGTTGATGAGACCATGGATAAGGATGAGGTTTTCGGTTCGATAGAGGCCGTAAAGACCGTTTCCGATCTGTTTTTGCCATTGTCCGGGGAGATAATCGAATTTAATGAAGGTTTGGAGGATGCCCCGGAGAAAGTCAATACCGACCCTTATGGGGAAGGTTGGGTGATCAAGGTCAAGGTAAGTGATATCCCTGAAATCGATAGTCTGCTAAATGATGTGGACTATAAAGAGCTGATTGGTGCGTAGAAGGCGCTTGTCCGCAATTTTGTTCATAGGCTGGATGGTGCTTGTCACCTTTTTAAGCCTATATCCGTTTGAAGGGGATGGTTTGCCGTATTTCAGCATTCCTTATGCTGATAAGATCGTACATTTTATATTTTATTTTGTCGCGATTACCTTGGGCTCACTATATATTGTATCTTTAAAGTGCCAAAGGGCAGAAACGTTGGTTAAGGTTAAGATATTGTCACTTTTGCTCATCGCCTTTGGTATGCTTATTGAGGTAATCCAAGGTACATTGACAACGAGTAGGTCTGGGGATGTATTTGATGCAATGGCAAACAGTATAGGTGTGGCTATGGGTTTTGTTATTGTTTTATCCCGATTTCAAAGCCAAAGAGGGTTAAAATAAAATATTACTTGTTTTTTTGTCAATTATTTAGTTAAATTAGCGAACATTAAAAAATCAAATATGGAATTGAAAAAAAATCCCGAAGCAGATTTAACGAAAAACAGCAGTTTCTATTTTGTTATAGGCTTGGCTATCGTGATGTTTTTGGTTTGGAGAGGCTTGGAATGGAAGACCTACGATAATGGACCTAACGATTATGACACTTCCATGAACGTGGATGAGATGTTGGACGAAGAAGTTCCAATGACCAAGCAGATCAAGACTCCACCACCACCACCACCACCTGCAGCACCTGAGATTATCGAGATTGTTGAGGATGAGGCGGAAGTTGAGGAGACTATTATAGAATCCACAGAGACCAGTCAAGACGAGGAGGTTATGGAAATTGATGATGTGGAGGTCGATGAGGTCGAGGAAGATGTTGATGTGCCTTTTTCAGTTATTGAGGATGTGCCTATTTTCCCAGGTTGTGAAAAAGAAAAAGGAAAAGGGGCGAAAGCAATGCGTGATTGTTTCCAGCAAAAAATGCAAAAACATATAAACAAGAACTTCCGTTATCCTGAAATCGCCCAGGAAATGGGTATTCAAGGTCGTGTAAGTGTAATGTTCGTCATCCAGAAAGATGGTAGCATTGGAGGGGTAAGGATGCGTGGTCCAGACAAGAATCTGGAGAAAGAAGCCGCTAGGATTATCTCCAAGCTTCCTAGGATGATTCCAGGTAAACAAAGGGGTAGGCCTGTAAGGGTGCCTTTTAGTATCCCTATTACTTTTAGGCTGCAATAGTTGTCATTGTTATAATGTGCTGAATTCGTATCAGCAGTATAGGATGGCTCCATATCCAATATATAATCCTGGGTTTCCACCCGGGATTTTTTATGGCCCCAGTTTTGATCTTAGGACCATCCAATTAAGGTGTATGGGTCAATAAATCCTAGGGTTGACTTTGTTTTGGGGCCTAAAAAACAAATGACAGACCATTTGAAAAACAGGTAAACACGTATAAAGCTGATACACAATACCTTGTGGTTGATTCAGGTTTTTTATCGGAGGAAATTATAAACCTTGGTATTTCATTGCACACCTTGCATACTACGATTATATTTGCGTTTTGATAAAAATGATAATGAAGACCGTGATCAAATCAGCAAAGAGTACCTCATGGTCCATGAGGTTTGCCGATTTTAAGGAAATCACAAAAGTAAGATTGGCAGTCAGTGTTGTTTTTTCCTCTATTGCCGGCTATTTGTTGGGTGCTAACGAGATTAGTCTTGTCGTGTTGTTGTTGCTTGCCTTTGGGGGGTATTGTATGGTAGGGGCTTCCAACGCCTATAATCAGATTATAGAAAAAGACTTGGATGCTTTGATGAAGCGTACCAGGAACAGGCCTATGCCCTCAGGTAGGATGTCTGTGAATCTTGGGCTGACCATTGCAATTGTATTGACGGTCCTTGGGGTCGTTTCATTATATTTCGTGAACCCCAAGACAGCCATGTTCGGCGCAATATCGATCTTTTTGTATACCAGTGTCTATACCCCCCTGAAAACCGTGACCCCGCTTTCGGTATTCGTCGGGGCTTTCCCAGGTGCTATTCCCTTTATGTTGGGTTGGGTAGCGGCTACCGATGAGTTTGGTATTGAGCCGGGCACTTTGTTCATGATCCAGTTCTTTTGGCAATTCCCCCATTTTTGGGCATTGGCCTGGATGTTGGATGAGGACTATAGAAAGGGAGGGTTTAAGCTGCTTCCAACAGGGGAGAAGGACAAAGCTACGGCACTACAGATAATTATGTACACGATTTGGATGATGGTAATATCCGTTGTTCCGGTATTGGGGATAACAGGTCGCTTGCAATTGTCCATCCCCGCTGCCGTAATAATATTCATCATGGGGGGCGTAATGCTTTTCTTTGCTTTTCGATTGTATGATAAAAGGGACAATACGTCCGCAAGGAGATTAATGTTGGCCAGCGTGACCTATATTACTTTTATGCAGCTGGTGTATGTGTTGGATAAATATATTGTATCCTTATTTATGGTTGTTTGGGGGCGTTGATTGTTTCCGTGTGATAATAAGGGAAAGAGTGATTTTTTAGTAATGAATTTTATGGATAGGATTTTATGGATTTAACCCAAGGAACCCAAAAGGAAAAGAATGATAGGTCGAAGAAAATGATGCTATGGTTTGGTATCGTTAGTTTGATTATGGCCTTTGCCGGTTGGACCAGTGCCTATATCGTTAGTAGTAAGCGGGAGGATTGGCTCGATAATATAGAGATACCATCTGCCTTTTATCTTAGTACCGTAGTCATTGTTCTGAGTAGTATTACCTATATTCTTGCAAAGAAGGCCATACGAAAAGATGCGGTTAAGGCGTGTTCAAATTGGTTGTTTCTCACCATGTTGTTGGGGCTGGTCTTTATTGTACTGCAGTTTAAGGGGTTCTCGGAGATGGTGGCCCAAGGCTATTATTTCACCGGGCCGACCAGTAGTATTAAAATGTCCTACATATTTCTTATTGCGGCCGTCCACGTTGTGCATGTTGTGGCAGGTATCATTTCCTTATCGGTAGTGCTGTTCAATCAAAAGAAAGGAAGGTACTCATCAAAAGAACACATAGGGTTGTCGTTAGGGGCCACATTTTGGCACTTTCTTGATTTATTATGGGTGTACTTGCTCTTTTTTATGGTCTTGGTCGATTAAAAAGCCATTATTTTCCCGATTTCCCGGTCTTAGATTTTTGTATCTTATGAAAAAATGTATTTTTGTCGAAGTTCTAATTGTAAGATAACTGACTGATTTATGGATTCTACGGTAACAACGGATACGGAAGAAAGCGTTTGGGGTGGTGGTGATAACCGTCCTTTGGGGGCGAGCTACGGAAAAATGATGATGTGGTTCTTTATTGTATCCGATGCTTTGACATTTTCCGGTTTTTTGGCCGCATACGGTTTTTCGAGATTTAAGTTCATTGAAACCTGGCCGATTGCCGATGAGGTGTTTACACACGTACCCTTTTTTCATGGGAATTACCCCATGTATTACGTGGCGTTCATGACATTTATCCTGATCATGTCCTCCGTGACAATGGTACTTGCCGTTGATGCAGGGCATAAAATGAAGAAGGGCAGTGTAATATGGTATATGTTCCTTACCATTATCGGGGGTGCGATTTTCGTAGGCTCCCAAGCTTGGGAATGGGCGACTTTCATAAAAGGTGATTATGGGGCTGTTGAAACCAGGGGAGGGCGTATTTTACAATTTGTAAATGCCGATACCGGTGAAAGATTGGCATTGGCCGACTTCGCAAAGAGCCTGCATGATGAAAGAATCGTGCACGAGAATAAAAATGGGGTATGGTTCTACGATGAAGGATACCGACCTAGCTATTCGGTAAATGAGGTTATCGAAGGTTTTAAGGCGAATACCGATGTTCTTGTGCGAACTGAACTTATTACAGAAGAAGGAATGAAAGAGGTATTGTCGAGGCAAGAATCCTTGGCAAAACTTCAGAATGCATCCCAAGTTGTAGAAGGTGCGAACCTTGTACATAATGAATACGGTAGCAGGTTGTTCGCGGACTTCTTTTTCTTTATAACAGGATTCCATGGTTTCCACGTTTTTTCCGGGGTTCTCTTGAATCTTATTATCTTTTTTAACGTGGCTTTGGGGACTTATGAGAAGAGGGGGCATTACGAGATGGTCGAGAAGGTCGGACTCTATTGGCATTTTGTGGATTTGGTTTGGGTATTTGTATTTACTTTCTTTTATTTGGTATAGCCTGAATTCGAGTCAGGTCGGTCAATAGGGGATAATTTTATATTTAACAGAAAGATTTGGTATGGCACACGCACATAAATTGGAGATTTTCAAGGGACTTTTAAAATTCAAGTCGAATACCCAAAAAATCTGGGGGGTCCTTTTGCTTTTGACCATAATCACAGCAGTTGAGGTTGCCTTGGGTATTGCCAAGCCCCATGTGCTGGTAAGTAACCATATGCTGGGGATGAAAGTATTGAACTGGATATTCATTATCCTGACCTTGGTAAAGGCCTATTATATTGCATGGGACTTTATGCATTTAAGGGACGAGAAGAGCTCTTTGCGCAGGGCCATTGTCTGGACGCCTGTGTTTCTGGTTGCCTATTTGGCTTTTATACTATTGGTTGAAGGTGACTATATCCACAATGTCTTTAAGGATGGCTTTGTAACCTGGAACTTCTAAAAAACACATAATTAACAAATAAAAAAGACGGTTTAAAGACCGTCTTTTTTATTTTTGTTGATTGGAAACCAAGATTTAACATAAACTTAAATTCCAGTCGAATACGTTCATTGAACGGAATCTGTTTTTTTAAATCGGTCAGCACTATAGCTATCATGAAAAAGACGTTTGTATTGGTCATACTTTTTGTTTTCCCTATCGTGGCCTATCTTTTCTTTGCCTCGGGTATAAATAATTTTGGCAAACTTCCCGTATTGACAGAGAATATTGATGATATTACTAAAATCGATTCCACTATCACACTTGAGGGCAAGATTACGATTTTGGGTTTTTTAGGGAGTGATCTGGAGAATAAAAAAGGGGTTGCCTTTAATCTGAATCAAAAAATATATAAAAGGTTCTATGAATTCAACGATTTTCAATTTGTTATGCTTGTGCCCAAAGGGAATGAGGATAAGGTTGCAAAGCTAAAGGCTGAATTGGGGAATTTGGCCGATGTCGTAAAATGGAACTTTGTCTATGGGGAAAAAAAGGGGATTCAACATTTTTTTGATGGATTGGGGACAGACCTCTCCTTAGATCGGAATATGGCCACCCCTTATGTCTTTATAATCGACAAGGACAAAAATTTGCGTGGCAGAACAGACGACGGGGATAAAGGGGCCAAGTTTGGTTTTGATGCAACCTCGGTAGCCGAATTGAACAACAAGATGGAGGATGATGTCAAGATTGTTCTGGCAGAATACCGAATGGCGTTGAAAAAGAATAATGCGGACAGAAAAAATCGATGAGATATCGGATAGTTGTATTCCGGTCGTTCTGCTCCATTTTCATTATGGTGCCTGTCGTTATGGTTTTTTGCTCCATTGTATAACAAGAATTAATCTTTAATCGATGAAAAAAAAATATGCTTATGTTTGGATAACCTTGGTCATCCTGGTTTTCGGGATTATCTTTGTTCCTAGGATTGTCGATCGGATAGGTTCGGGTACTGTCGTGGAGAATGATCGTATGAGCCGTAAGGATAACAATGCCGAATTGGCATATATTTATCTGGATGGCAAGAAAAAGCGCGTACCTGCATTCGAGTTTGTAGATCAGGACAGCTTATTGATCAGTGATAAGGATTATCTGGGGAAGGTATATGTGGTCGAATTCTTTTTTACTTCCTGTCCATCGATATGTCCTATAATGACCAAGAATTTGGTCGATATTCAAGAAGAGTTCAAAACGTCCCAGGATTTTGGGGTCGCCTCTTTTACGATCACCCCTGAATATGACACCCCCATGGTTTTAAAGGAGTATGCTGAAAAACATGGTATCACCAATTTGGATTGGCATCTACTTACGGGTAGTCAGGAGGCAATCTATGAGTTGGCCAATAAGGGATTCAATATTTTTGTTTCGGAAATGCCCGATGCCCCTGGTGGTTTCGAGCATGCTGGTCTATTTGCCCTTATCGACAAAAAAGGGTACTTGCGTTCCAGGGTCGGTGAATTTGGGAACCCGATTATTTATTATCGGGGTGCGATTACCCAAGAACAGGGAGAGAATAGTCAAGGTGAAAAAGAACAGATATCCATATTGAAGGAGGATATCCAAAAACTTTTAAATGAATAACCCATATGGATCCGGTCGATATAAAGGAGAAGAAATTCAATAGGTTGATAACCGTGGTATCCATAGCCGTGCCAATCGTGGTTGCGGTATTGTTCGGGGTGAAAATCCCCAATGTGGAGCCCTTATCTTTCTTGCCACCTATTTATGCCTCGATAAACGGGCTTACGGCCTTTGTCCTGATTATGGCCGTTTGGGCCATTAAAAAAGGGGAAAGGGAACTACATCAAAGATTAATGACCTTCTGTATTGTACTTTCGCTCCTGTTTTTGGTAATGTATATCGCTTATCACATGACATCCGACTCAACGGCTTTTGGAGGGGAAGGAATTGTACGGTACGTGTATTATTTTATACTGATCACCCATATTATCCTGTCTGTTGTAATAATACCATTGGTTTTGAAAACGTATGCCAGGGCCTATTTAAAGAAGTTCGAGGCCCATAGGGCCTTGGCCAAGATCACCTTTCCGATTTGGTTGTATGTAGCCATTACAGGTGTAGTGGTCTATCTGATGATTTCACCTTATTATGTGTCACAATGAAAACTGGATTTACCTTACTTCTGATTTTGATACTGCTTATGGTCCCCCATAATATTGAGGCCCAATGTGCCATGTGCAGGGCGGTTCTTGAGAGTGAGGGCAATATGTCCGCAGCTGAAGGGATAAACGACGGGATTGTTTATCTAATGGCCATACCCTATATTCTGGTCGCAGGTGTTTTTTATCTGGTTTATAAAAGGATGAAAACCTGATTGGGTTTCCTTGACCCATCATGATCCACTTTAAGGTCTTACCGTGATGTTTACCCGATTTTGAACCTTATGATAGTTGTTTCATCAATTAAGATAAATCCCGATCATACATTGAAATGAGGTAAGGGGTCGTTGGGGCTATCCATAGATTTGGGTGTCCTTGACTAGGTTGTCCGTGGTATCCGGTATTCTTATCGAAGTCGAATCCATGGTTTAAGGAAAGGGTGGGGCCAAGGTTGGGAATAGCGTAGGCACTGATAAATCTATAAGGATTCGATTGGATATTATTAAGATTGAAAATATATTTCCAGTTTTTAGGGTGCCTATTGAATTTATTAACATAATATTTAGAGTTGCTCTTGTAACATTTTGACAACTTGGAGGTCTTATAGTCGTATTCTATTGGGGCAACCCCAAATAATAAATGAACCAACTAGTATGATCGAGATAAAGGACCTTCACAAATCCTATAAAATGGGAAACAATTCGCTTCATGTACTCAAAGGGATAAATTTCACGGCAGAATCAGGGGAATTGGTAGCGATAATGGGTTCATCAGGTTCGGGAAAGTCGACTTTATTGAACATTCTAGGAATGTTGGATGAAGCCGATTCAGGGGATTATACCTTGGACGGAGTCCCCATTAAAAACCTAAATGAGACCAAGGCAGCGAAATACCGCAATAAATTTCTAGGCTTTATTTTCCAGTCCTTCAACCTGATCAACTACAAAAATGCCATGGAAAACGTGGCTCTTCCTTTGTATTATCAAAGAATCCCTCGAAAAATACGTCAAGAAAGGGCAATGAAATATTTAGGGCAGGTTGGCTTATCGGAATGGGCCCATCACTTGCCAAGTGAGCTGTCCGGGGGGCAAAAACAACGTGTGGCCATTGCACGCGCCATGGCGGCCGAACCTAAGGTGTTGTTGGCGGATGAACCGACTGGGGCATTGGACAGTGCCACCTCATATGAGGTTATGGACCTGATTCAGAAAATCAACGACCAGGGCAATACGATCTTGGTGGTTACCCATGAAGATGATATAGCGCACATGTGTAAGCGTATAATCCATTTAAAGGATGGCGTAATCGAAAAAGATGAAAAAGTTACCCAGGTAAGGGCTTCGCAATATGTTTAGTATAGACAACTGGAAAGAAATATTCGATACGATCCAAAAGAACAAACTACGGACTTTTTTGTCTGGTTTTACGGTGGCTTTGGGCATACTCATCTTTGTGGTGCTCTTTGGCTTTGGAAATGGGTTGATCAACACTTTCGATGAGTTTTTCGGGGATGATGCAACCAATGTGCTCTTTGTTTTCCCCGGTAGGACCTCTATGCCGTACAAGGGGTATAAATCCAACAGGCAGATAGAGTTCGATAATGATGACCTGGCCGATGTCAATAAAAATTTCGCTCCTTTTTTAGAATATTCAACACCAAGGATCTTTAGAAGTGGTTTGGTAAAATACAAGGGGGAATCGAATAATTACCCTATCAGGGGGGTAGGTCCCGCCCATCAATATGCCGAGAAGACCATAATGATGAAAGGGCGTTACCTTAATCAAGAGGATGTTAAGAATAAGACCAAGTATGCCGTAATTGGTAGGCTGGTCGAGAAGGACCTCTTTGGTGGCCATAAGTCCATCGGCGAGTATATTGATATTTCAGGTAGTGCTTTTAAGGTAATAGGGGTGTTCCAGGATGATGGTGGTGATAATGAGGAACGGAAGATCTATATTCCCTATACAACCCGACAATTGATCGAAAAAAACACGGATAAAGTGAATCAGATCGTATTGGCATTTAAACCCGAACTGGGTTATGCAGGGGCCATGGCCCTTGAAACGAGCCTAAGTAAATTTCTAAGGGAAAAAAAATATATAAACCCAAAGGATCAAAACGGGTTGTTTATCCGTAATGTAGCTGACCAATTAAAACAAAACCAACAGTTCGCACGGGTGTTACAGTTGATCGTTGCCTTCGTTGCCTTCGGGACGATTATGGCAGGTATTATAGGAATCAGTAATATCATGGTATTCGTGGTCAAGGAGCGAACCAAGGAATTAGGTATTCGAAAGGCCCTGGGGGCGACACCAAGATCCGTTATAGGCACAATTCTATTGGAGTCGATTTTCATTACGGCTACTTCAGGGTTTATAGGTATGATGATCGGTATTGGCATTTTGGGGTCATTGGGGAAAAAACTAAAGGATTTCTTTATTACGAACCCCAATATTGATATAGGCACTGCGATTTTCGCGACCGTATTATTGATAGTTTTCGGTGCGTTGGCAGGTTATATTCCGGCAAGGCGCGCAGCACGTATTAAACCGATTGTGGCATTAAGGGACGAATAGGATGAATTTTATATTTGATAAAAATACTTGGCAAGAGATTTTTGGCTCTATTGGGAAGAATAAGGTCAGGACTGTAATTACGGTAATCGGTGTCCTATGGGGTATCTTCATCTATATAGCCCTTTCTGGATCGGCCAAAGGCCTTGACAATGGTTTTGAAAAGACCTTCGAGACCGTGGCGATGAACAGTCTGTTCGTTTGGGCACAAAGTACGAGTATGCCTTATGAAGGATTTAAAACCGGTAGGCAACTCCAATTGAAAATGGGCGATGTATCGGTTTTGAAAAATAGGGTGCCTGCTATCCAGAATATCGCTCCCCGGAATGCAAAAGGGGTGTTCGGGGGGGAACCTGCCTTGGTCGTCAATGGTAAAAAATCAGGGAATTATGCGATTTATGGTGATTATCCCGTATTTACCAAGATCGCCACTAAAAAAATATACGATGGGGGTAGGTTCATCAATGAAGATGATATAAAACAGTCTAGAAAGGTATGTGTTATTGGTGAGCGAACACAAAACGAGTTATTTGATAAGAAGGAGGATCCCATAGGGGCCTATATTAAGCTCGATGGTATTTATTTTCAGATTGTGGGTGTCCATAAATTCACTCCTGGTGGGGGGTTTGAGACCGATAGCGACATATTCATTCCTTTCACGACCTTCAGGAAACTCTATAATACAGGTGACAGGGTCGGGTGGTTGACCATAGCTGCTTATGACGATGCCGATGTGGTACAGGCAGAGGCCGATGTCAAGTCCGTTTTAAAAAGGATACACAAGGTAGATCCCGAAGATGAGAGGGCCTTTGGTTCTTATAACCTAGGGGAGGTCTTCCATAAGATTATGGGCTTTTCCAAAGGCATGACGTTCTTGTCCTTGGTCGTGGGTATCGCCACTATTTTGGCCGGAGTTGTCGGAATAGGTAATATTCTAATGATATCCGTAAAGGAACGTACCAAGGAATTGGGAGTGCGCAGGGCATTGGGGGCAACACCCAATGAGGTAAGGTCACAGATCATTCTTGAATCGGTGTTTCTGACCATGATTGCGGGTATTATGGGCATTATACTAGGAGCGGCGACCCTTAGTTTGATCAATAGCCTTACAGAAGGAGTGGATTTCCCGTATGCTAATCCCACCGTACCCATACCTTATGTTCTGGGAGCCTTGGTGATCATGGTGGTTTTAGGAACCTTGATCGGGCTAATACCGGCACAGCGGGCGGTAAGTATTAAGCCAATAGATGCCCTGCGGGAAGAATAAGAAGCAAAAAATAAACCAGTATATAAACAAACACCTATTAAAATGAACAAAATTTTAAAATATTCGTTGATTGGACTTCTAGTGCTCGGGGTACTTTGGGCTGCGCTATTTTTCATAAAATCCAATAGTAAACCGTCCGTCACCTATGAGACCATGAAGCCGTTCATTTCCAATATCGAGAGTAAAACAGTGGCCACAGGTAAGGTCGTTCCTGAGGACGAGATCGAGATCAAACCACAGATTTCAGGTATCATAGAAAAAATCTATATGGAAGAAGGGGCCAAGGTCAAGTCCGGCGATCTGATTGCCAGGATCAAGGTCGTACCCAACGAGCAATCCCTGAACCAAGCCCGCGGACGGGTTCGGAATGCAGAGTTGGCCTTGGGCAATACGACCATTGAATATAATAGGAACAAGGCATTGTTCGACAAAGGGGTCATATCCAACCAGGATTTCAACAACCTTAAATTGCAATATGATCAAGCGAAGCAGGAATTGGGAAATGCGCAATCCGATTATCAAATTATACGAAGAGGTTCCGCAGGGGGGTCTGCCACGGCAAACACCAATATTAGGGCCACTGTTGAAGGTACTATTCTCGAAATCCCTGTTGAGGAGGGTGATCAAGTCATCCAAAGTAATAATTTTAACGATGGCACGACTATTGCAACCATTGCCGATCTTACCAAAATGATCTTTGAAGGCAAGGTCGATGAGGGTGAGGTAGGGAAACTGCAAGTAGGCACACCTTTGAAAATAAGCCTTGGTGCTGTGGAAGGAACCGAATTGGATGCCAAATTACGATTTATCGCCCCTAAGGGTATAGAGGAGACAGGAGCCGTGCAGTTTAAGATAGAAGGGGATGTTGAGATCAAGGATGATGTGTTTATCCGGGCGGGATATAGTGCCAATGCATCCATGGTGCTAGAAAAGAAAGATAGTGTTATGGTCATTCCTGAGGCATTATTGCAATTTGATAAGGAAACCGACAAACCTTATGTGGAGATTGCCGTTGGAAACGTGGACAATCAGGAATTTGAACGCAGGGATGTAGAAACGGGTATTTCCGATGGGGTGAATGTTGAAATCGTATCCGGACTTTCCGAGGAAGACCAAGTAAAACAATGGAATAAGACCGAGCCTATCAAAAAAGGGGAGGAAGAAGAAGATTCCGGGGAAAGTGGGGAATAGATTATCAATCAATAATCAAGAAAGCAAAAAATGAAATTTAAATTAACCGTAATACTTTTGGTGCTGACCATAGGATGGGCAACGGCCCAAGAAAAAAAATGGACTTTGGAGGAATGTGTTGCCTATGCCGTTGAAAACAATCTGAGCGTAGCGCAATTTGAGTTGGATCTCGAAAATATAAAGATCGATGAGAAAGATGCCTTGGGCAACCTATTGCCTAGCTTGAATGCCTCAACATCCGCTTCGAGCAATACGGGTTTCTCTATCAACCCTACCAATAACCTTCCTACGAACAGCACGGCACTAAATGTTAATGCCAATTTAAGTGCCAGTATTACATTGTATGATGGGTTGCGGAACATCAGGACCTTGAACAGGGCAAAATTGGCATCAATATCAAGACAATATCGATTGGACGACCTAAAGGATGATATTCGGCTGAACGTTGCCAATGCCTATCTTCAGGTTCTGTCGAACAAGGAGGCCTTAAAGGTGTCAAAGGCGCAATATGCGGTTACGGGGCAAGATCTGAAACGTACCAAGGAGTTGGTAGAGGCCGGTGTATTGGCCAAAGGCGATTTATTGGAGATCGAGGCCACAGTGGCCAATCAAGAACAACAGATCGTGAATAATGAGAGTTCGGTGTTGATATCGAGAATAAACCTAGCCCAGCTTTTGCAGATAACCGATTATGGGAGTTTTGATGTGGCCGACGAAACCTTTGAAATCCCCGATTCAGAAATTTTGGACAATACGCCAAGGGCGATATTCGACAAGGCACTTGAATTTAGGAATGACATCAAATTCTCCAAATCAAACGTAGAACTTGCGGAAAAAGATCTTGAGATAGCAAAAGGGGCTTATGCCCCTACACTATCCGGTTTTTTCCAATATGGGACTAGATATTCCGATGTCACCAAAATCCCAGGTGGTAATGGGGTTCCCTATACCCCTAGCTTTAAAGACCAATTATGGGTCTTTGACGGTGTCTCTTACGGGGCACAATTGAACATCCCTATTTTTAACGGTTGGAGTACACGTAATAACGTAAGTCGGTCTAGGATAAATTTAGAAAAATCAAGATTGCGGTTTGAGCAGGATAAATTAGATCTGGAGACCACTATTAATCAGGCTTATGTGGATGTGACCGTCTTTTACAAATCTTACGTGGCTGCTGAAAAGGCCTTGGAAGCGAGAAGGTTGGCCTATGATTACGCCAAGGAACGTTTTGATGTGGGACTGATGAATTCTTTTGACTACAGTCAGGCCCAATCGAGGGTCGATAATGCCGAAGCCAATGTGGTTAAGGCAAAATACGCCTATATATTTCGACTGAAGATCCTCGAATTCTATTTTGGTATTCCCATTTCACTGGATTAAGGATATTGTTACTTTGTCAAGAGGCCCGGTATCGGTTCAGGTAGTGGGTCTTTTTATTCTTGGGCATTAGCTATATCTTTGTGGACTATGGCCTTGATTTTGAATTTAGAGACTGCCACGACCAATTGCTCTGTTTCCATTGCTAAGGATGGGGAGGTGATTGCGATCAAAGAGCACAATACACCCGATTATTCACATTCCGAACAGTTGCATGTCTTTATTGGGGATGTATTAAGGGAAGCTTATTTGGACAGGCATGGTTTGGATGCTGTGGCCGTGAGCAAGGGACCTGGTTCTTATACGGGATTGCGCATTGGGGTATCTGCCGCAAAGGGCTTGTGTTTTGCGTTGGACCTGCCACTGGTTTCAGTACCTACCTTGGAGAGCATGGCCGGGCAGGTCAGGGGTTCCGATGTTGATTTCATTATTCCATTGTTGGATGCCCGAAGAATGGAGGTGTATTCCACGGTTTTCGACAAGGACCTCCTAGAGGTTCGTACGACCAAGGCGGAAATTATTGAAGGTAATTCCTTTCAGGAATACTTAAGTAAGGGCAAGGTTCTTTTATTGGGGAGCGGGGCCGAAAAATGTATTGGGGCAATAGAACACGAAAATGTGATGTTCAATACCGAAATCGTACCTTCTTCACGGGAAATGGCGGGTTTGTCCTTCGCGAAGTTCAAGGAAAATGATTTTGAGGATGTTGCTTATTTCGAGCCTTACTACTTAAAGGATTTTGTACTACAGGGGAAGAAAAAATAAAATAAGCCTTATTTTTGAATATATCCCATAAAAAAAACGCCCCATAAGGGGGCGTTTTAATTTCATTTCCGTTGGGTAGGGATCACTTAACTTCGAATGTGATTTTCACATTGACCCTAAAATCGGATATTTTGCCATCCTTTACACTGGCACTTTGATCCTGAATGTATACAGAACGAATATTCTTAACGCTTTTTGAGGCTTCCGCAACCGCTTTTTTTGTAGCGTCTTCCCAACTCTTTTCCGAATTGGCCAATACTTCGATAACTTTTAAAACTGACATAATTAGTGTTTTTTATTAATTTCCTAAAGTTAAGAAATTAATGGAAGAAAGACTAATCCCTATTTGAAAAATTAACCGTTCAAGGCAACGACCTCATTAACCTTGTCGCCCAACATATTTTTAAGCATGGTTTCTATGCCATTCTTTAACGTATAGGTCGATGAAGGGCACCCACTGCATGCCCCCTGCAATATTACGTTTACGGTCTTGCTTTTCGATTCATAGGATTGAAAAAGGATATTGCCGCCATCGCTGGCTACCGCTGGTTTCACATATTCCTCCAATATATCCATGATCTGTTTGGATGTATCGTCCAAGGAATCGGGGAGGGTATTGGTCTTTGTGGTCCCGGATCTGGAAACGGAAGTACTGTTTTCAGAAACGGCCTCATTTCCATTGGCCAAGAAATCCCGTATCATCTCACGTAGCTCCATGGTAATGTCATTCCATTCGGCAACATCATATTTGCCTACGGAAACGTAATTCTCATCAAGGAAAACTTCTTTCACAAAAGGAAATTGGAACAACTGTCTTGCCAACTTGGAGTCCTTGGCCTCATCTATGTTCTTGAATTCGAATGCAGTGGGTACAATACGCATGTTACAAACGAATTTCATTACCGAGGGGTTTGGTGTTACCTCGGCGTATACGGTGACGGGTACTTTTTTGGCTGTGTCTTCTTCGATGACAACAGGTTCCCCCGAATTCAGGTAGTCGACCAATTGTTGTGCGACATCATCCTGTACGTCGGCCCATTCGACGATATTAAAACGTTCCAGCCCTATGAAGTTCCCTGAGATATAAACAGTCTTGATAAAAGGAAGATGGAATAATTGCCGGGCCAAAGGTGATTTTTTGGCCTCGTCTATATTTTTAAATTCGTAATTGTTGTTCTTGGTAATGAAATGGTTGGTCTCAAATTTTACAACCGTTGGGTTGTTGGTTTGCTTTACGGATATTGAGTACTCCTTCATATTGTTTTGTTTTTGGTAAAAATACAAACTTATTACTACCCTAGCGAAATATAATAATGTTGCAATTCAACCGTTATATTTAATATTTGGTCGATATTAAAATAGAAATTCCCAATGTACATATGAAATTTAGCTTGCTGCTGACCCTCATCTTTTTGGCTTTTGGCTTTAGGTCATTGGCCCAAGAGGGTATTCCGGTATACTTTGACTATTTATCCGACAATTATTACTTGGTGTATCCTTCAATGGCAGGTATAAGCGAAGGTGGCAAAATAAGGGGGACTGTTAGAGAACAATGGTTCTCTGTGGATGAAGCCCCCAATCTACAGACCTTGAACGCCCATTTTCGATTAGGGGATGGCCCTAGTGGTGTTGGTGCTATATTTTTTAACGATGCCAACGGGTATCACTCCCAGACAGGTCTAAAATTAACCTATGCACACCACTTGAAACTAGGAGGGGATATACGTTATTTGAACCAACTATCTTTTGGTATTAGTGGCGGATTGTTACAGAGTAATCTGGATGAATCCGAATTTAGATCCGTTATTCCCGATCCAATAATAACCGGTGGTAGTAATAGTGTCAGTTACTTTAATGTGGATTTGGGTATGTCGTATAGCTTAATGGAATTCTATGCGCATTTTTCCGTTTTGAACGCCTTGGGTAGTGGAAGGGACCTGTACACGGTGATAGAGTTTGATAATATAAGGCGATATTTGATTTCTGCAGGATATGTTTTTGGAAAGAGCGAATGGAGATATGAACCCTCGGTGTTGTTCCAATTAACGGAGTTCACCAAAGAAAAGACCATGGATGTGAATGCCAAGGTTTATAAGGACGTTGATTTTGGGACAATTTGGGGGGGCTTGTCATACCGTAGGAGTTTCGATGGTGCCGAGTACTTGGTAAATGGTTCTTTTGGCAAACAGAGGTTGGGGTTGATAACCCCGATTGTTGGTGCGAATATCAAAAATTTTATGGTCTCTTACAATTATTCCTACCAGATGGGTGATATACGTTTTGGTGAAGGTGGTTTCCATCAGATTACCCTAGGTTATGACTTTGGGCAACCTGAACGTAGATACGATTGTTATTGCCCGGCCGCACAGTAGGTTTACGGACATAAACGCTATATGCCATTTTGGATGGTATATAGCGTTTGATTGCAGGGCAATGGCCAAAAAGGGTTTGATTCCCCGAGGCTTGCCTCGAAATGATAAAAGTTTTTTCGGAAGCATGCCTTGCGTACCCTTGGGTCGATGTTGTTGATTATAGGGCAGGACTAATCCCACGTGTAATTTTTCTTTTCGGCCTGTTTCCTTATGGCCTCCAACATGGCATTTTCCAATTCCCCAGTGGTATTTTCCTTTTGGTTTTCGGCAATGTACGCATTGCGTTTCGCATTGAGTTCCTGTATCTTTCTTTGGATGTTGGCACGCTCCGCCTTTTTTGTTTCGACATGGCGTTTTATCTCTGCTGTGGACTTATTCTGTAATTGGACGGGCAATTGTTCCTTTTCGATGTCCTTGATGTCAAAATCTTGGTCGTCTATTGCATCTACTAGGTCCCATGATGAATTTTTGTACATTCTGGAGCTTTTGCTTACGGCCCTCTTGACGATCACCTCTTCCTCCAAGGCTTCCGCATTGGCATCCTGTTCTGCTTGCAGGGCCATTTTAGAGGCACCGAGACGGCCATACGATATATAGGTTTTGTTTAATTTGGAATTAAGCTCGATGATCAGGTCATCATATGGGGTGTCGATGTGCACAATATGTTTGTTGTGGTCTATCGCCAAATATTCACCTCCGGTCATGATGGCAGCTTCTTTCCAATCGGTATCTATACCTTGTTCATAGTCGCCACAGAATATGGTGTTCACAACCACATCCTTTTCCACGGCATTGCCAACGGCATCCTTGTAATTTAATTTTCCTTGGGTAAAGGGTTCGTTGCCGGCAATGAAGATCATCTTCAAGTGGTCAGGGTTCTTGCCCCAATCCAATTGCTTCAATGAGGTTTGGATGACCTGTCCACAGTATTCCTCGCCTCCATTGGTGGTCAATGAAAAAAGTTTTTCCGAGATCTCATCAAGATCATTGCTGAAACCCAAGACCTGCTGAATATACCCTTCTCGGGATGATAGATTGTCATTGCCATACTGGTAAAGGGCTATTTCCAATTTAGGGCGTTTGTCGTTGCCACATTTGGCATGGGTGAATTTGTTTACGATATCCCAAAGTTGCGATTTGGCCTGGTTGATCAACCCGTCCATACTGTTACTGGTGTCCAGTAACAAGGCGATCTTGACCGTATTGTTGTCTGGTCTTTCATTTTCTTCCCCAATCACAGTTTCAGCTATAAAGGCTTTGTTCTTTGTGTTTTTCGGACTTGATTCACAGCCGTAGGCTGTATGGGTCGTTATTGCCAATAGGCACATTCCTAGAATTCGATTTGTGTTTTTCATGATATTTGTTTTTTATTTTGTTGGTTTTCCTTGACGGAATTTTTCCAAGACAAGGACAATAAGTAAGGCTGAACCTGCCATCAAGGCTATGGTGAACATTAGTTTGAGGTAGGTGAGTAAGGTCCAGGTAATAGCCGATTCTATCCTTTCGGATAGGGTCATCCTGTATTCATTGACTTCGGTGAGGGAGAATTTCACGGTACAGAATTCATTTTCCTCATCAAAGTTCCCCAGGCTCACCCCTAGGTCCTGCAATTGTTGTTCGATCTCAAGAATCCTGTTTTCAAGTTGCATGTATTCCCCAATGTGTCCTCCCTTGGACTTGAGGGCGATCAATGAGCTTCTTGTTTTTTCAAGCGATAGTTTTTTGGCACGGAGTTCCTTGTATTCATTGGTCTTGTCTTTTTTGGTGATTTGTTTGGCCTGTACGGTGCCGATCTTAACAAGTTCCCGGTACATGGAATCGAAATGCTTGGGGGGCACCCCGATAATCAGGTTCAGGTTGCGGAAACCGGAATTGCCGTTTTTGCTCTCGAACTGTATGAGTCCATTAAAGGCCGAAATTTGTTTTCTTAGTCGTTGTTCGTTCAGGTCAAACTCATTTGTAGACGATTTTATATCAGCGATTTTTTCGTATTTCTGGTCAATACGGATAGGGGCCTGTCCGGACTGGACCTTATGCCTTATTGTCGCATAGTTTTTACGGACCTGAAGATCGGATTCCAAAACCTCGGGTTGGTGGGAGAATGCCCCAGGATAGGGGGCTTCTTTTTTTGCCGTTGATAAACGATAGGCAAAGAGTGCGAAAAATCCAATGCAAAGAATCAATGTAATCTTTTTTGTTTTATTCTTCCGTTTTGTTTTTATGTCCATTGGTTTCATTTTATAGGGTAAATGTATTTCTGGATCTTTTGTAAAAAAACAAGCAATGAGGTAAGTCCCCTGTTCAATGAGTAAAGTGGCACCTTGGTTGGGTAAACCAGTGTTTTTGTAAGTAATAGGGGGTCTTTTTGGGCTTTTCGGTATTTTTTATTGCCGCATAAATCAGCTAAGTTTACGTTGTGTTTAATAAGTAATGAAAAGAAAAAGCCACATAATACTGCTATTGCTTATAGGAATGTTCTCCTGTTTCCCCCAAGTTTTGGCATCACAGTCCAAGATCCAGGTCAAGGGTACGGTGAAAGGAATGGAGGATGGTTCGCCCATATCAGGGGTCGAGGTTTCCGCGAATTCAGGTGCCTATACGTTGACCAATACATTTGGTGAATTTAAGATTGATGCTTTCATAGGGGAGGAACTCGTATTCCAGAGCCCTCATTTTGAAACAGTGCGCCACCGAATCCGAAGTAGTGAGGATATTGACGTAAAGGTCAAGGGTTATGTTGGGAAAATCGGCGGCAGTGTTCGAAGCGGTAAGGTCTCCCTTAACAGGTTATCGTTACACGCACTTTATCTGGACTCGGCCAATTATTATAAAAAGAACGATATCGAAAAAAGTATTGACTTCGTCACAAAATCAATCGCACATTTAGGGGGAAGGGCCGATAAAGGTAGGCTATCAAGGTCTTTGACGGTCCTGGGCGAGGTTTATATCCACCATAAGCAATATGACCTTGCCATTACCAACCTTTCAGATGCCTTGGAGGCCAAGACTACCACTAGGGCCACGTTCTTATTGGGAAAGGCCTATGTGCTCAATAAGGATTTTGTAGAGGCAGAGCAAACCTTGTTGCCCTTGACGAAGGTCAGGAAAATGGTTCCATTTCAAAAAGTGGAACTCTATGAGTATTTGGGGGATGCCTATTTGGGGATGGGAAATGTTGATGAGGCCGTGGCTTTTTACTCCAGGGGATTGGCCATTGCCGAGAAAAACCAGATTGCCCCAAAAGTGACCGACCTGAATTCGAGGATCGCCGATGCCTATGTAAAGGGAAACCGGAATATCGAGGCAGAAGGGTATTATTCCAATTCATTGAAACTGGCCAAACGGCAGGCGCCCCGACGATCTATACAGGAAAAGGAAAAAGTGGCGGATTTTTACAATAAGAAAAACAGGTTTGATGAGGAAATACAATTGCGTAAGCAGAGTTTGGATGAACTTGGGGAATTGCCCGGCAAGGCAGAAGTAAATGTTGGCAAACCGGAATCCCCTGGGCCCATCACCTCACAACGCATCAATTATAAGATTGCAAACGCATATATAGCAAAGGACAACTATGATGAGGCCATACCCTATCTTCAAAAGAGTATCGTTGAGGCAGATAGCGAGGATGATCTGATCATTCAAAAGGATGCCACACGAAAGTTGTCAGAGGCATATGAGTACAAAGGGGAATTCAATAAGGCATTGGAGACCTATCAAGACTATGTGGCCGTTGTAGATACCCTGTACATCCGTAAGGAACAGGAAATATCCCGTGCTGCAAGGCTAAACCGCGAAATTGCGGCCAAACAGAGTCGTATCGATGGGCTCGAACAAGAACGGCAACTGTCCCAGAGTAAGTACGATCTGGCCATTACCGGTCAACAACTGCAGGAGGAAAGCAACAAAAGAAAAAACTGGGTAATCTATTCCTTACTTTTAGGGATGTTGTTAATGGGCTTGGCAGCTTTCTTTTTTTATAGGAGCAACCAGCAACAAAAACTGGCCAATAATCTTCTGGCCTTGAAATCCTTGCGTTCACAGATGAACCCACACTTTATTTTCAATGCCTTGAACTCGGTGAACAGTTATATAGCCAAGAGCGATGAGCGCAGTGCCAATAGGTATTTGAGTGATTTCTCAACATTGATGCGGTCGGTATTGGAAAACTCCGAGGAAGATTTCATTCCCTTGGCCAAGGAGTTGGAATTGCTGCGGCTTTATGTGAAGTTGGAGCATTCCCGTTTCCCCGATAAGTTCGATTATACCATAGATGTTGATGAGAATATCGTCATGGAGAGTTACTGGATTCCACCCATGCTCCTTCAGCCTTATGTTGAAAATGCAATATGGCACGGTCTTCGCTATAAGGAGGGCAAGGGAAATTTGCGTATCCATTTGGAAAATATAGATACGGATACCATTCAGATCAGTATTGAGGACAATGGTATCGGAAGAAAGAAATCCGCTATCCTGAAGACCCAGAACCAGAAAAAGCAAAAATCAAAAGGTATGGGCAATATCAGTAAACGGATCGCCATTCTCAATCAGATGTACAAGGACAAGGTAGACGTACGTATTGCCGATTTGGATAGTGACGGTAGTGGTACCAAGATTCACTTCACCTTAAAAAAGGATAAAAAAAAGAATACATGGGATTAAAAGCACTTATTGTGGAAGATGAGGCCAATAGTAGGGAGATACTCCATAACTACGTGTCGAAATATTGTGGGGATGTAACGGTCCTGGGGGAGGCAGCTTCAATAAGGGAGGCCCTTGATCTTATTCGGAATAATGATCTGGACCTCGTTTTTCTGGATGTTGAAATGCCTTATGGGAATGCTTTTGACCTTTTGGACCAATTGCCCGATAGGGAGTTTGAAACGGTCTTTGTTACGGCATATAGCCAATATGCGATGGATGCCCTCAACAACCATGCGGCATATTATTTGATGAAGCCCATTAATATAGATGAATTGATAAAGGCCGTGGAATACGTTTCGGAAATAAAATCCAAGGAAACAGCCTTGGAGAACAAGGTGTTGAGCGCCCAATTGCCAAGTGTGGAAGGTAAGATCACCATACCCCAGCAAGACGGTTTCCAAGTGTTGAACATCAACGAGATCTTTTACTGTAAGGCCGATGACAATTATACCGAGATCCATTTGGGGGACAAGAAGATCTTGGTAAGTAAGACCCTCAAGTATTTTGAGGATGCCCTAGCGCGATTTCCCTTTGTGCGCATCCATAAATCCTATCTGGTGAATATAAACGAGATAGTCAAATATAAAAAAGGGAAAGGGGGCAGTGTCGTTGTCTCAAACGGAAGGGAACTTTTGGTCTCGGCATCTAAAAAGAAGGAATTATTAGCTTATTTTTGATACTCGATAATAAAATAAGATACAACCAATGTTGATAAAATCGGTTAGGGGGAAAACCCCAATAATAGGAGAGGATTGTTTTATAGCGGAAAACGCCACCGTTGTAGGTGAGGTTACTATGGGCGATCAATGTAGTGTTTGGTTCAATGCGGTCCTTAGAGGGGATGTGCATTTTATAAAAATGGGGAACAAGGTGAATGTACAGGATGGTGCCGTAGTGCATTGTACGTATGAAAAATCGCCCACAACCATAGGCAATAACGTTTCCATAGGGCACAATGCCCTTGTGCACGGTTGCACCATCAAGGATAATGTCCTGGTAGGGATGGGGAGCATTATCATGGATGATTGTGTGGTCGAAAGCAATAGTATTATTGCGGCGGGGGCTGTTTTGACCAAAGGGACCCACGTGCCTGAAGGCTCTATTTTTGCAGGGATGCCCGCAAAAAAAATAAAGGATATAAGCCCTGCATTGAGTAAGGGGGAGGTCGATAGGATCGCCAATGCCTATATAAAATATTCAAGCTGGTTTAAGGAGGAATAGCCGCTTGCCATTTGTTGTACCGCCATGATCAGGCCGTTTTTCAAAGTGGTGCTTTTTGTTCGATACCGGTTCAGAAAGGGTATTTTTGTCCTATTACCTTAATCTTTGAGGGAATATTCCCTATTTTTACTGTCCAAAACCCAAAAAATTATGAATGCATATATATTTCCCGGTCAAGGAGCCCAATTCGTAGGTATGGGATTGGATCTTTATGAAAAATACCCATTGGCCCAAGAGTTGTTCGAAAGTGCCAATGAAATCCTGGGTTTTCCAATTACGGACATCATGTTCAGAGGGGCCAATGAGGACCTAAGACAAACCAAGGTGACCCAACCTGCCATATTTCTCCATTCGGTGATATTGAGCAAGGTCATGGGTGATGCCTTTAGGCCGGAAATGGTCGCCGGCCATTCCTTGGGGGAATTCTCGGCCTTGGTGGCCAACGGGGTGTTGAATTTTGAGGACGGATTGAAATTGGTCTCACAAAGGGCATTGGCCATGCAGAAAGCCTGTGAATTGCAACCAGGGACCATGGCGGCCGTATTGCGGTTGGATGATGGGGTGGTTGAAAGAATCTGTGGGGAGACCGATGGTATTGTGGTAGCGGCAAATTATAATTGCCCTGGGCAATTGGTCGTCTCGGGAGAGGTTGATGCCATTAATGCCGTTTGTGTAAGCTTGAAGGAGGCAGGTGCCCGTAGGGCCATGGTGCTTCCCGTAGGTGGTGCATTCCATTCCCCTTTGATGAAGCCGGCCGAAGAGCAGTTGGCAGCAGCCATCGAGGCTACGGTCTTTTCGGCACCAAAGTGCCCCATTTACCAAAATGTGGGCACGACAGCGGTAAGCAATGCCGATGAGATAAAGAGGAATCTGATATCCCAATTGACATCCCCCGTGAAATGGACACAAAGTGTACAGAATATGGTTAAGGATGGGGCCACATTGTTTATCGAAGTAGGTCCGGGAAAGGTATTGCAGGGCTTGGTCAAGAAAATTGAACCCACGGTTGAGGCCGTTTCGGCAGAGGTGTCCTAAAGGGTCTTGACCCAGTACATTGCATTTGAGCCAAAAAAGCCTGTTTTAGTCCTAGGAATTAAGGTGATAGCTTTTTTTTTTAGTAATATTGACTTCCTATTTTTTGGTTTGGCCATACAGGTTTATCAATGCTATTTTTGGTGCGGTAGGTTTAAAAAAAACGGTCTATGAAAAAGAAAAGAGAATATACCATGGTTACCCCATTTCAAGCCATGTCCAAGATTTCCGGAAAGTTATTGTTTTTTGGGGCGTTGCTGTTGTTGTCCGTTAGTGGGTATGGGCAGACCCTTTCAATTGAAAATGTAACGGAAAACGAGGATGTTGGTAATATGGTTTTCGAAGTTACGCTTAATACTGCAACGTTGTTCCTTGGCACAACGGTAACTTATTCCTTTTTTGATGGTACCGCCACGGGTGGAGTTGATTATGACAATAGCACAGGTATTTTGAATTTTGCTGGTTTTACTGGTGAAACCAGAGAGATTATCGTGTCTATTACAGATGATTTTATTGATGAAGGCATTGGTGAGTTTTTCACGGTTCAACTTGGTACACCTACCAATGGGGTTGGACTCTCAGGGGGAGGTAATGCTATGGGTACAATTATAGATAATGATACAGCGGGTGTAAGCATAAGTCCCACAACCGATTTAACGACAACGGAACTAGGGGACACTGATACTTTTACGGTAACCTTGGAATCGGAGCCCACAGCTGATGTAACGATAGCACTCTCAAGTAGCGATACGGGCGAGGGTACTGTTCCTTTGGGTGTGACAATTTTTGCAGCCTCATGGAACACAGGTGTTGTTGTAACGGTAACGGGAGAAGATGATGTAATAGTGGATGGGCCACAGGACTATACGATAATCACTGGGGATGTCACCTCGGGCGATACGGAATATAATGCCTTGGGAGCTGGGGATGTTGCAGATATATCGGTCATCAATAAGGATGATGATTATTATACGGCGACGATTACAGCGACCGACGATACTGCTACGGAAGCAGGTACGACGGATAATGGGACCTTTACGGTCGATTTGGGATTTGTCAATGACACAGGTAGTGACATAACAGTGAACTTCGACCGGTCTGGTTCGGCAACCCACATTACGGACTATGCGGATATAGGTGCGAGTGTGCCGATAGCCAGCGGACAGCGGACAGGTACAGTTACTATAAACCCTGTTGACGATGCGTTGATCGAAGATCCTGAGACGGTTACCTTGACTTTGGATACGGGTACGGGTTATGTGGTCGGTACGCCTTCGAGTGCCACGGTAACGATTACAAGCGATGATACTTCAACAATAAGCATCAATGACCCAGCAGCGGTCAACGAAGGTGATTCCGGAACTTCCATATTGAGTTTTATAGTAAGTATCGATGCTTCCGATCCTGCGACGGCAATTACAGTTGATTATACCATAAGTGGGGGGAATGAGAACGGCAATACCGGGACATTGACTTTCCCTGCAGGTACAACCATTCTTTCCCGGACGATCTCCGTTACTACCAATGGGGATACTGTGGTCGAGGCCGATGAGATTATAAGTGTAACCTTGGACAGTTCAAGTGCAAACGCCACTATAACCGACGATGTAGGTATAAGCAGTTTCACCGACGATGATTCCGCAGGTTTGGTTATTAATGATGTATTCGTGAATGAGGAGGATGGTACAGCAACATTTACTGTTACCTTAAATGGTAATGTGCTTTTGGGCACAACGGTCAACTATCAAACGTCTGATAATACAGCAGTTTCTGGGGATGATTATACAACTGTCTCGGGAGCGGTAACTTTTGGGTCGGGGAATAACCAAACGAGGACGATAAATATTCCATTGATTGATGATGGTGTTTTGGAGTCTACGGAAACCTTTTTTGTTGACTTGTACAATTCAACCAATTCATTTGTTCCTATAACAGATAATAGGGGGATTGCAACCATTGAAGATGATGATAATTGTGCCCCTGCACCCATTTTGAATACGGCTGTGCAAACAACGTTCTGTGGTACGTTTACCTATGATGATGGTACGCCAATGAGCTTGAATGATTACACCGATTCCACGGCTCCCGCAGGTATGGCCTTAACATGGAGTAGGGTTTCCGATCCTTTGAATGAAAATGCCCATTTGGATCCATTGGATGTTGCCAGCCCACCCAATGAAGGTTCCTATTATGGGTTCTTCTATGACGAGGCCAATGAATGCGCCAGTGATGTTATTGAGATAGAGCTGACCTTGAACGAAATACCTGAAATCGACGGGACTATTGGGGATGAGCGATGTGGTGCCGGGGAAGTGACCGTTTCGGCTAGTGCTGCTGCCGATGCGGATACCCCACCAACCTTTAATTGGTATGATAGTGCTACAGGGGGCAACCTTCTTGGGACAGGGCTTAACTATACTGATACTATTACTAGTACCACTTCTTATTATGTGGAGGCTATGGCCAATGGTTGTGTGTCTGAACGCCAGGAAGTGATAGCGACGATACATCCTTCGCCCTCAGCAGGGACAACCACAAATTCTTCAGCATGTAGTATAGCGGCTAATGGTACTTCAATAAGGGATTTGGATGATTTGATAACGGGGCAAAGCAGTGGTACATGGAGTGTTACCACCGATCCTTCCAACTCTATAGTGTTAGGGGGTGATAATATTGTTGATTTTGAAGGTTTGGCCGATGGTAGTTATGTGTTTACCTATACAACCGATGATGCAGATCCACCATTTTGTGATAACGTAAGTTCACAAGTGACCATAACGGTCAATGATTGTGATGTGGATACTGATTTGGATGGACTTTTTGATGGGATTGAGGCCATTTTGGATACCAATCCCAACAATGTGGATTCCGATGGTGATGGGATTGAGGACGGTGTGGAAGTCGGCAATGATTTCGAAAACCCTTTGGATGGGGATAGTGATGGTATTATCGATGCCCTCGATTCCAATATTTTGGATACCGATATGGATGGTGTTGTGGATCAATTGGATCCCGGGAATACCAATCCATGTATGCCAGATCCCAACAATGAATTATGTGAGGCTACTGTGGATCTCGAAATCACTAAAACAGTGGATGTCGATTATGTAAGGGTGAACGAGCAGTTTACCTTCACCATAACGGTAAATAATATTTCACAGGAAGATGCCGCTTCCATTCGGGTGTCTGAAGTGCTTGATCCAGTAGGTTTTAGACATGTCTCACACTTTACCGGAGCTGGAAATGGGGTTTACGATGAAGTTGCAGGTACTTGGGATATTCCCATGTTGAATGCAGGGGACAGCGCTATACTTGTTATCTTGGTAGAAACCGTATCTTCCGGTTCCTATGAAAATACCGCTACGATTTTAGAGGTGTCACCTTTTGATATTGATCCAAGTAATAACGAGGCCATGCTTACTGTTGAGATAGGGGAGCGTAGCAACAATGAATGTGGATTTTTATTCAACCAGTTTTCACCCAATGGGGATGGCACCAATGATTTTTTATATATAAATTGTATCACCAACCCTGAATATGCAGGTAATTCGTTGGAAATCTACGACCGCTATGGGAATCAGGTTTTTGCGACCAAGGACTATGACAATACTTGGGACGGAACATATAATAATAAGGAACTGCCAAAAGGTACTTACTTCTATATTTTGGATTTGGCCGATGGGTCTGAAGTTAAAAAAGGCTGGATCCAGATCATAAGATAATACGATAATGAACTACAGGACAACACATACTTTTACTGCTAAGACAATCTGTTTTGTCTTTATAATGGTGTTCTTCGTATCCTTTATGGTACAGGGGCAAAAAGAACCGCAATACACCCAGTATATGTATAATATTGGCAGCTTTAACCCTGCTTATGCCGGTACGGTCGAAACGCCTGAGATTATAGGGCTGTACCGGGCCCAATGGTTGGATATCCCTGGTGCCCCCAGAACAATCAGGTTCGGGGTAAACCTCCCTTTTTCGAACGATAAGACCGGTTTGGGCTTTAATGTGGTCAGTGATCAATTGGGGCCGTTTACCCAAACCTACGTAGACCTGGCCTATTCGTACCAAATAAAACTGTCTGATGACACAAAACTTTCTTTTGGCCTTGATGCAGGCGGGTCTTTCCTGAACGTTGATTTTAATAAGGGGGATTTTGAAATTGAGAATGAACCGTTGGTGAATGGGCAGGTAATAAATAAATTTTACCCAACCATTGGGGCTGGGGCGTTTTTGTATTCCGATAATTGGTATACAGGTCTGTCCATTCCGAATTTTTTGACCAATGGTATTTACAATGATGAGGTTGCCGTTTTGGTCGAGGACAAGGTACAGTTCAATTTTATTGGGGGTTATGTTTTCGATTTGTCAAAAACATTGAAATTGAAACCTGCATTCATGGTCAATTATCTACAGGGGGCTCCAGTGAACATTAATATATCGTCCAATTTCCTTATTAATGAAAAGGTGACATTGGGGGCATCCTATAGGATGGGTAACGCTTTGAGCGGTTTGGCTGGTTTCCAGGTCTCCAGTGGTACGTTCATAGGGTATTCCTATGATTATAATACGAATGGTCTGGGAGAATACAATAATGGCTCGCATGAGGTTATTCTCAAATTTTATCTAGGAAAGGAAAGTAACCGGAGCAGGGAGCCCAAGACCAATAATGCCAAGGGTAAACCAAAGCAGATAGATAGTCCAAGGTTCTTTTAAGGATTATTGGGTCAATACGATAGAATTGACAGGTTTATGAAAATCATTCACAAAGATGTAAATGATAAAGGATTGTCCATCACGGGAAAAATATTGAAAATATACACATGAAAACAAAGGCTTTACTACTATTAAGTTGTTTTATGATCTTGGCAAATTCATTTGCACAGGAAAAAAAGTCAAAGGCGGACATTCTATTTTATGGCTATGATTATAAAAATGCGATTACAGAGTATAAGAAGGAAATGTCAAGGGCACCCTTGAAAAACAGCCAGCTATTGAACATGGCGGATTCTTATTACAAATTAGGGGATTATAGTGATGCCTCAAGAATATATTTGGATGTCCATAAGAAGGATACCATAATGTCCGATCTTCGTTTTAATATGATGTTACAGAGTTTGGTGAAAACATCCAATGTAGAAAGGGTACGGGCCTTTCTTAACTCGAAACGGAAGGATCTTGCCAATGAGTTGATCGAAAATGCGGATTTCAATTACAATTTATTGGATTCAAGTGAAAGTGAGGGTTTACGGATCATTAATATAAGTGTAAATAGTACAAAGGCGGATTTTGCCCCAAGTTTTTATGACGATAGGTTGTTGTTCAGTAGTGGACGTAGGAATAAATCGAAAAAAGTATATGGGCCATCCAGGGAGGCTTATTTGGATATTTATTTAGGGAGGATACATTCCGATGGTAACGTGTTGATGGCCAATTCTTTTTCGGGTATTCCAGAAAGTGGGTATCATGAGGCCACACCATATTTTTCCGAAGAGTTGGGCAAACTGTTCTATATCAGTTCCAATACTTATAATGGGAAACTGCGTTTTGACGATGATGGGAAGAATTCCCTATCCATCATCATGTCCGATACAAAGGGTAACCAACGTTTTTTGCTCAAGGACCTTAGTGTTTCGTTCTACTATCCTTTTTATGAAGCCAAGACTTCCAGATTGTATTTTGCGGCCAATTTTGAGGATGGTTACGGGGGCACCGATATTTATTATGTCATCACCAATGATGGGCAGATCATGTCGGAACCTTATAATTTAGGGCCAAGAATCAATTCCCCGGGAAATGAGATAGCTCCATATGTCTTTCAGAATAACCTTTATTTTTCTTCTGATGTTTTTTATGGTTTGGGAGGTATGGATATGTACAAGGCTAAAATGTATGCTGACGGATCTTTTGGGATACCTGTCAACCTAGGTAAGGGGGTCAATTCGGCAGACGATGATTTCGGCCTTATATTGAGGGAGGATAGGCCTGAAGGCCTGTTGGGCTACTTTTCATCAAATCGAGAAGGGGGTAAAGGCAGTGATGATATATATGGTTTTAAAATAAAGAAAGGGCTTGGTTTAAAAACCCTTTCCTTGAAAGGACGGGTCGTTAACCTTAAGACCAACTCGGGTATTGTTAAGGCCCGGGTACAGTTGTTCAATAAGGAAGGAGCTGTTTTGACCGAGGTCTACACCAATGATGGTGGTGGATTTAGGATCGAGATTCCTTGGGAGGACCAAGTTACGGTCAAGGCTTCAAAAGAACGGTATTCCAATTTTTCGGTAACTTATAATGAAAATGATTATACAGGTATAGAGGATAAAGGTTTTCGTATGGGGCTATCGATGATCGATGATGTCTTGACCACCAAGGAAGGGAAGGAAGTCTTGAAATTACAGAAGTTCTACTTTGCCAAGGGTAGGTCCGATGTTACCGCTACGATAGCAACCGAACTTGATAAAGTGGTCGAAGCGGTGCAGCGTTTCCCCCTTTTGCGGCTATCTATTGAATCGTATACAAACAGCAAAGGAGCCAGGGCAACGAACAAGAGGCTTTCCCAAAAGCGCGCGGATGCTATCCGATCCTATTTGATAAGCAAGGGTGTGGCCAGCTCCAATATCGTTTCTGCCATAGGTTACGGAGAGGATAATTTGGTGAATAAATGTACTGATGGGGTCTATTGCCTGGACTTTCTACATAAACAAAACGACCGTACCCTTATCGTGGTGAAGAATTCAAAGGAGTTGTAAGTCCTTTGTTTGTGTTTTGTGGTTCTTTTTGAAAAGGTAACAGGTTCGATCCCTGAAATCCTTTTAGGGGTGGGTGTTTCGTTGCCCATTACATTCTTTGGGGGCATGTAGCCCCTGTGGTTTTTCGGGAAAGGGGGCAAGTGTGGTCAAGGTCATTGACCCATCCATATCCTCCCTGCTTTTGTCGGTATGGTGGACAGGAATATTTTATGGCCATTCCTATAAACAAAATACTTTGATATTCCCGAATGGTCCTTTATGCGAAAAGGGCTATTTTATCTCAATGGTGTTGCCATAGAATTTGGGTTCTGTCTTTAAAAGAAGATCTATGAATACCTTGACCCTGGCAAAGTATTCCCTTATTTGTACTTTAACCCCTCCTTTTCCCGGGACATCCAAGGCATTGTAACCTATGGCATCCAATCCCTTTTGTTTGGCAATGTAAATGGCACGTTCGTTATGGAACCTCTGAGAGATGACCGTAACACTATCCAGGCCAAAAACAATATTGGCCCTCACCATGGAGTCCAAGGTCCTAAAGCCTGCATAGTCCAAATAGATACGCTCTTTGGGTATACCTTGGTCAATTAGGTCTTTTTTGATGGTTGTAGGCTCGTTGTAATAAATGGTCTCATTGTCACCACTGACCAGTACAAAATCTATTTTATGGGATTTGTAAAGTTCAACAGTGGCTTTTATACGATTTGAGTAATAAGGATTGGGCTTGCCCCCTACGAGCTTTTTTGCCGTGCCAAGGACCAGGCCCACACGGTTTTTGGGGATAGTGTCCAATGAAGAGAACGTTCTGTCCTTGGTTTCCGACTCAATGATGGAATCACAGATGAAGATGAGTAATAGTCCGCAGGCCAAAAGTATGCCTATTCTTTTAAAGAACTTCTTTGTGATTATTTTTTTCATAGCGTAAGATAAAGATAGCCAAATAAGGAATCTGCAAGGCCAAATAAATGAAAAAACCTACAATCCGGATTTTTATTTTGCGGTTATCTATTCGTTAGTGGCAATGCCTAAAGGCACGGGAAAACCGCGCGGGTCACAGACCGCGCTTCCTTTTTGCCCTATTGCCACTAACGGCCAGACAGTACGACCGCCATTCGCCGGCAATAGCCCAGGGCCTCCAAAACGACCTTGAACCTGAACTCCGGTATAAACTTTCCTCGCTTCATCTGACAGTGAATCCAAGGTTGAAAATGAAACTTGACTTACTGTCCTAATATTGGGGGTGTCATCATTAGCATCGATATTTGAAACGAATATTTTTGATGTTTATCTAAAAATCAACCCGGCAAATAGGTTGGCACTTTTAAGGTTTTTTCCCCTTGAAGACTGAAGGTGATACCCCGTTGTACTTTTTGAAGTATCTGTTGAACGAGGATTTTGATTTGAAACCACAATTAAAGGCTATACCTAGCACCGATAGATTGTCATAGTCCGGGGAAGTAAGCATTTTCTTTGATTCTTCAATACGATATTGGTTCACGAAATCATAGAAATTAAGTTGAAAATGCTGGTTTAAAACTTGGGAAAGATGCACATTTGAAAGATTGCACTGTTCTGCTAAAATAGTAAGTGTAAGGTCATCCTGTAAATAAGGTTTTTCTTGCTTCATGTGATCTGTAACCTGTTTTGCATAAAGCATGATTTTTTCTTCTGTAAGTCCGGATTTGACATATTGGGAAGAAAGTTGGCCATAATCATCAGAGTGATTCCCCTCATCCGGATGAGGGGAATCCATATTCATGAAAACCCCAGTCTGTTTAAAACCATAAAACCCAAAAGTTATCAATAATGCACTCAATGCAATTCCAAGAAAGGCAAAGGCATCGGAAACTTCAAAAAGTCCAAATTGACCTGAACCAAAAATCAAAAAACTAGCAATCAGTACTAACAAAAAGTATAGATAAACGATATACTGGACCCATTTGAGATTGATTTTCTCATTGTATGAAAAAAGTTCAGCAATTCGTCTTCTATGTTGTTTCAGAAGATAAAGGTCCCAAATCCCATATGTTATTCCAGAGATGGCCAAAGGAATCGCATAATAATCGTTAAAAACAAAAAAATCCGAATCAATTTGTAAGTAGCCCATGTTCGTTATTATGCTTGCGTTTGTTAAAAGGTTAATGGAACAAAGGACCCCAATATACAATACGAAAAAACTTAAGTGCAGACAAATAGTTGTCTTGTTCAGCCTCTTTCCCGTTAAGGATGCGATATACAAAAATAATAGTGGGGCAGATAGTAACGGAAGGGAAAAACCAACTATGGCCAATAGACCTTTTAATTTAAATTGATAAAGTGTTATTTCATAAAAAACGATCTGCAATAGTATTAGGATGATCCATGACAGGAAAAAATAATCTTCTCTTTTCTTTTCTTGTTTAAAGAGGAGTACAAATAGCATCAAAATACCTACTCCCAACCCTATATTTAAAAATTGCTCCATATTTTTAGTTGAATTATAATCCTATGATCAGATGCTCTAGTACTTAAATACTGTTTTATAAAATTACTTATTTGTAGGAAATATTTCCCAAAACATACTGTTACCTTACCCGTTGTACATTTTGAACAAAGCTAATTTTTATGTTGTTGGTATCTCTGTTGGATATTGCCTTATGAATGTAATGAACTATTGTTGGCACAGATATTTTGGATTTAAGCCTCTCAAAGGGCTTTATATTGTAAATTAATCGCATAATAGTTGTGGGGACGGCATCTCTATTCCCTTTTTCGATTTTCCATAGATATAAGGCTGTTCCGCATCGATGTCCAGTTTGATTTCATAGGTCTGAAACAATTCTAATTGATATTCTACCGATAAGTATCCTTTGTCTCAGGATACGGTCCTTAATCTGGGCTCGTATCTTTAAAGTAATGTATGCTATGTACGGATGCGGGACTTATGTCCATACTACCTGACAACGAACATATGGTGTGTAACCGTAATAATGCGCCCCTTGCGATGTAACATTAAGATTGTTTTATTACGGCCACTCCTTGATAGTTTGCAGGTCTCAAGGGACATACTGTCCATAATGGAATAATCCTCATTTTGATTGGGAGATCCTGATGGTTTTGTTCTTATCTGCTCAAGATAAGGAAAGGGTTTGCGGTGTCCACGATTATAAATGCTATGTTCAATGTTGGTGGATGGTTTTGGGAGTGGTTTTTTGATTTTCATTCCTAATACTGTTCCATTGACAACTTTTTTGCCACGGGAAACAGGGGATTTTATGGCCAAAAAGTATAATCCACTTAACTAAACAGAAGCCGATTCCCTTTGTTTCAAACGTCCATTCTCTATTTGATACAACTCCTTAGCGGCATTGATAACCGTGTCATCATGGCTGGCAAAAATGAATGAGACCCCATACTCTTCGTTTAACTTTTTCATCAGGGCGACAATTTTTTCGGCATTCTTTCGATCCAAATTTGCCGTTGGTTCATCAGCAAAGACGACTTTAGGTTTAGACACTATGGCCCTGGCAATTGCAACACGTTGTTGTTCACCGCCAGACAGTTCTGTTGGTTTGTTCTTGATTTTATCCCCTAAGCCAACAATCTTTAAAATCTCCTCGGATTTACTGCGAATCCCTTCCTTTGAAAATCTCTGTAGATACATTGGAAGTTCAACATTTTCTTTTGCTGTCAGCACTGGAATGAGGTTAAAAGATTGAAATACAAAACCAAAATTATTCATCCTTGTTTTTGACAATTCTTTTTTGTTACTATAATTAATCCTTTTGCTTTCTAACCAATAATCTCCCTTGTCAGGTTTATCTAGACAACCCAACAAATTTAATAAGGTAGACTTTCCAGAACCCGATGCGCCAGCTATAACGCTAAAGCATCCGGGATAAAATGTGGCGCTAACATCATCGAGAACTTGAACCGTTGTTTTTCCCATTTTATAGGATTTCGAGATATTTTCTAATTGTAAAAGTGGATTTAAAGACATCTTGATAAAGTTTAAATTAATAATTCATAAAAAAAATGATAAAATCACCCTTCCTTGAAAATCATAAATAGAAAGGCTATTATTGTAGACAAATGGGTTTATTTCCAATTTGAAATCATCACCATTATAAATCAAACCAGGGCTACACAATAGCTGATTGGTTATCAGATCATAAAAAACACTGGTATTTACATTGTATTTGGAATAGGGGTCCATATAACTTATTTGTCCAAAAAAACTATGCCTACCCATACTTATGGGGTCATATTGTGACAAATTCTCCGGTAAAAATGTTTTGAAATTTTCAATACTCTTGAAAGAATTAAAATCACTTCTATATCGATATTCTGAAGTCAGGATGGTTCTAGGCAAAATATTCAGCATCGTGCCTAATACAAATTCCGAATTCATATTCTTGAAGTCATTTCGAGTCGGAACAATTTGTGCTATTCCATCAGGATTGATTAAATTGGTATTTGAAAAGTTTCGTAATACACCTTCACCATAAAATGTAAAGTTGCTCGTTCCAAGGCTAAAATCTCCTGAAAATTGCTGTTTTTCATCACCTAAAAAAGCATAGCCCAGCGAATAGGAAAAAGATTTGATTTCTGAACTGAACCTAATCGCAAATGCAGATTTGTTTAGCTTTTTTTCAGGTGAAAACAAGGCGTTCAAAGTAAATTTCTTGGAGATATATTCCAAATCGGTTAAAACCACTCCTTCAAGACGATTGTCGAGTCTAAAGGGATCTTTTTGAAAAAACGGATTGGACGGATTCCAAACATTAGCGGTTCCCCAATTGATTCTTTTTTTTCCAAAAGTGACGTAAAATTTCTCTGAAATACCATACTGTACATACAGTTCATTTAAGTCAAAGTCCAAAGTTTCATCCAGCGGGCTGAGAAAAATTTTAGGTTCGACCTGCAACTTAATTTGCTTCTTTATGAATGTTCCTATTGGAAAGAACCGATTTACAATTTCCAACTCGTTAAGTTGTAATAAATTATCAGGGTTTATTGCAGAGCTTTCGGAAATGACATTGTAAGTAAAAACGTTCTCGTTTATTATTCGGTAAGAAAAGTTCGTTTGGGAATGCAGGTCTAGCATCTCCAAAAAAAGGATAAATAAAATACCGATGTATAGAGTTTTTGTTTTCATTTCGCATTGAACGTTATACTATTTGCTAAGTGATGCGGTAGTAAAAAAGATATCTGTTTTATCAGTTCCCTTAGTCATATCCGAGTAAGTAAAAATTGTTTTGGAATCCTTTTTTAATTGATCAAGAATAGTAACCTCCGACGGAAAATGGGACCCTTCAAACTCAACGAATTTATCATACTTGATAATCTTGATAGGTTGTCCTGAAAGGCTTAACATCTCTTGTCTGATCGGGAATCCTGTTTTCTTCTCCAAGTAAAAATTGACTTTGTTATAAGAGGTCTTTAGGTCCTTGGCTTTCAGTCTAAGCAAAAGTTGTCCGTCAATTTCCTCAACTTCACCAAGTAGTTCATAGTCCTGTACCAAGGATATTCTCAATATATCCCTATTCGATGCATCACCTCCCAAAAAAGCCTGTTTTGATGGTATTTTAATCAATTTGCTAGATCTTGGCAGGTACATCCAAAGATTGTCCCCATCATTCAAAACCCGTCTATCCCGTTCAATACTTGGACGTAATATGTCCAACCGCATTTTTTTATCTTTCTTTACAACCTTCATTTCATAGGTTCTTTTCACCTTCTCTTTTTTTAAGATTTTCATTTCCATTACAAACTCCATATTCAAGGAGAAAAAATTCTTGTCCAGTTCTTCCAACATGGCTGTCGAATCAACTTGATTTGATGGGAAGGTATTTCCCAAAGAGATTAATAGCACTAAAAAAATGTAAACTACACGTTTCATAATCATTGATTTAAAAATTATTTTATTTATCATAAAGCAGGGTTAAAGGGTCTACTTTTCGTACTTTTCGGGTACTCCAAATGGCAGAAAACAAGGGGTATAAAAGGCCAATAATAAAAGCCGTCACAAGGTTGGGAACATGAAAAAATGGCTTGAGGACGCTACTCCCGAAAATTAAAGTTGCAGAGTCACCCAGATAAACCCCATCTACAGATAGTAAAGCGGTCAATATCCCGAAGATTATAAGCCCCAACAGGGAAGAAATAACTGCAACAACAAAGGTTTCCAAAACAAACGAAAGCCGAATACTCCTTGGTTTGTAGCCAATTGCCAACAAGGTTCCAATTTCTTTGTTTCTTTCTATTACATTGTTCTTTACGACAAAAACAATTCCGAAAAATGAGATTATCTGTAGAAAAAAGACGATGCTTAGAAACCCATATTTATTAGCATTTGCGATAGTAGATGCCACCATAGATTGACTTTTGTAGGATTCTAAATCCATATTATCCTGAAACTCAGATTCTAAAATTGAGTTTACTTTTGATAAGATTGTAGGTGTGTTATCAATATTTTTAGCATCGATCAGAACATTTGTCGGAAGAGAAGTATTGATTAAGGCTTTGACATCATCCAAGTTCATAAAAACCATGGTATTTGCCCATCCTGAAATATTCTTATAGATTCCCTTTACTGGATAACTCTCCATATTAAGAGTTCCGTTAACCGTTTGAACCAGAATTGTACATTCCTCATTTTCCTTTACCTCCAACTTATTCGCAACATTTCTGCTTATTAGGAGACCAGACCCTTTTATACTATCAATTGATTTGGGGTTTTCAAAGCGAAGACTCGAAAATAAAGGTTGCTCCTTTTCCCAATCAATCCCCCGCAAATTAATATCAGCTGATTTGTTATTGCTATTTATTAGGGATCTTGAATGCACCCTTTCTCGAATATCGAGTACCTCAGGCACACCGTTTATTGTCCCATAGGCCTTATCGAGTCCCTTCCGATCGATATTTGTCTTCCCTTCCAATGTTTCGTCGCTAAGTGAAAAGGATACGGATCCGGTTTCAATCTGTACCAAATTGGCGACCAACAATTTTTCAACACCTGCAGATATCGACAGAATAAAGAACAAAAGACCTACTGCCAATGCAATGCTGGATCCTATAAAAATATTCCGGCCAGAGTGTCTAGTTACGTTCCTGAGTGCAACTTTTGTAAAAATGCTCATAACTTTTTATTTATGGTTTTAAATCTTTTAATTGTTTCTAACCTATAAGTTTCTCTATTGATATTTTACACTCGACCAAGCTTTCAACATGTTTGTTCCTGATGCGATAGTTCAAGGTTTGAGCCTCATAGGCAATTTCATGTTGTTTTACGTTAAGTCGATGTTCTCAACAGGGCGGTAATTTCCATCTTAGGTAATTTTCTTAAACTTATAAGGACCGCTGAATAGCATGCCGAAGCGAACAAAAGGCAAACCTCAATTATGTCCATCCAAGCTATTTCGGGTACAATCTTGGTACTCAGATATGCAGCTTGGAGGTCTTCTACAGGTACGGGGATGCCTCCTTGAAGGAAAAAGTCAAATACCAGTTTAAGCACTACGCCAATCCATAAAACCGCGGTAACCACTAAAAAAATGTATTCAAGTGCTATGGTATTTAAGACTCTAAATGGACTAAATCCGAATGCCAATAATGTGCCTATCTCCTTTTTCCTATTATTGGTGATCATTACAATAATATTGACCAGAATAAGGAAGCAGAAGGCTATAAAGATTATTTTAATGATATAACCAAAATTGACCCAAATACCGGCAACTGAATTCAATAAAGGGGATGATTCCTTCCATGTTGCAATATTCAGTTGGTCATTTAAGGAAGCAACTTCAGAACGTATTTGTTTCTCCTTGCCAGATGTATCCTCAAAATTTTCGAAATTGACCAGAAGCTCCATGGTTTCATCTTCTTCCAAACCCATTAAAGTCTTACCCTTGTCATAATGAACATAGCCAATAGGGACAAGAAATTGGGCCAATCCACTGGTCTTAAAAATTCCAGATATTGTAAGAAGATTGTCACTTAAGTATCCATCCCTGTTATTTGCAAGAACTACAAGGGTATCACCTACTTCACTTTTGAGCTCTTCAGCGAAAGTTTGACTCAACATAATTTGGTCATTAGTTTTTGGCATTGAACCATTTTTAAAATCTAAAATAGAACTAACCCTTTCGAGATGTTCCTCGGACAATGCTTGCAAATTGATTCCCACGCTTTCATCACCCGATGAAAGCATACCACCAAAACGAAGCCTAGGGGCTATATTTCTAATTCCCTGTACCTTGCTCTTTAATAGTCCTTCCGAATCCTTGTTCCAGCTAAAAAGCTTCAAATCCGAAAACTGAGACTCAAGAACATTCAGTTTTTTTTCTGAATCATATATGATATATTGGCCAGAGATAGCTTCTCCTATCAATTGCTTTAAACTGTTTTGAACACTATTTTTCTGTGCTGTTTGATAAAAGATGTTAAAAGCGGCAACCACACTTAAGATGAAAATCAAGAATGCCCTTGACTTTTTTCGAGTAATGTTTTTGAGGGATAATCGTATCATGACACTTGCTTTTTGCAGATTGTGGGCTGAACTATTTCAGAACCACTCTCGATATTTAAAACAAATGTCCACGATATATATATGATAATCGACCCAGCCAATACGCTGACACATTTAAATAGTCCCAGCCAATAGGCTGGCACCTTTAAGAAAGGCTTGAAGTGCCATGTGTCTTTGTGTTTTCGATGTGGAACCTTTGTTCAAAGTGTTCAAAGCTATTCTTAGCGTGTATGGATAATCGTAACATTCTATTTTCAGTATCAAAAAGAAGTGACAGTGGGTGGTACTGAAGTAAAAAAACAAATAGAATAGAGTTTTGGAATAGGCGCAAATGAATGGATGTGTTATGAAGAACTATTAGGATTGAAAAAAGCCCAATTTATTAGTAAGCCTAAAAAGTTTAAATGAGTTCATAAAAAAAGCCGAGGTTTTACCTCGGCTATCTCCCTTGTACTCGAGATGGGACTTGAACCCATACGGACTAATGTCCATTGGATTTTAAGTCCAACGTGTCTACCAATTCCACCACTCGAGCCTTTGGTCGGCCTTTTCGGTTGTGTCTGCCTCCCGAAAAACCAGAAGCCACTACCTCTTTGGGACGGACTCAAATAAAAAAACGCCGACAAGCAGCGTTTTGAGCGAAAAACGGGATTCGAACCCGCGACCTCCACCTTGGCAAGGTGATGCTCTACCAACTGAGCTATTTTCGCATTTTAAAGAACTACACATCATCAAAGATGCGGATGCAAATTTAATACAATTCTATAAAAAGCAAAGAAAATTCCTTTTAAAATATCCAAACCATTGAAAACACCTATAATAGATTGGGTCTTATTGATCAAACCAGCAAAATACAAAGGGCCTCCAAAACCTGTAGGCTTAAGAAGAGGCCTTTTTGTTCTTGGTAAGCAATCGTTTTATATCATTTAACTTCATCAAGGCCTCCACCGGGGTAAGGGTGTTGATGTCTAAATGGATGATTTCCTCTTTGATCTGTTCCAATAAAGGGTCATCGAGGTTAAAGAAACTCAGTTGCATCTCATCCTGTACGGCATGCAGATTGTCCGTCAACTCCTCACTGGAATGTGATTTTTCGAGTTTTTTCAAGATTTTATTGGCTTTAAGGATGACCTGTTGTGGCATTCCTGCCATTTTTGCAACGTGTATCCCGAAACTATGTTCGCTGCCCCCAGGGGTGAGTTTCCGTAAGAAAAGTATCTTGCCCTTCAGTTCCCTTACCGATACATTGTAGTTCTTGATGCGTTCAAAGGTCGATGCCATTTCATTGAGTTCATGATAGTGGGTGGCAAAAAGTGTTTTGGCCCTTGCCGGGTGCTCGTGCAGGTATTCTGAAATGGCCCAAGCAATCGATATACCATCATAGGTGCTGGTGCCACGCCCAATTTCATCCAGGAGAATAAGGCTTCTTTCCGATAGGTTGTTCAATATCGATGCGGTTTCGTTCATCTCGACCATAAAGGTAGATTCACCCATAGAGATGTTGTCGCTTGCGCCTACACGGGTAAAGATCTTGTCCACATAACCTATTTTGGCCGATTCGGCAGGCACGAAACTACCCATCTGTGCCAGTAATACGATCAATGCGGTCTGTCGCAATATGGCCGATTTACCACTCATGTTGGGTCCTGTAATCATAATGATCTGTTGGGTCTCCCGATTAAGGACCACATCATTGGGGATATAGGTCTCCCCAATGGGCAATTGTTTTTCTATGACGGGATGGCGCCCCCCTATGATCTCCAGTTCGGTCGAGTCATCGAGCATGGGTTCGTTGTAGTCATTGCTTTTGGCCAATTGGGTGAACCCGCAAAGACAATCCAATGTGGCGATTTGGTAGGCATTGTTCTGAACTGGTACGATATATTCCTGCATCCAGGTTACCAATTGGGAGAATAATTGTTGTTCAAGGAACAGTATGCGTTCTTCGGCCCCAAGTATCTTTGCCTCGTATTCCTTTAATTCCTCTGTAATATAGCGTTCGGCATTGACTAGGGTCTGTTTGCGTATCCATGATTCGGGAACCTTGTCCTTATGTGTATTCCTGACTTCTATATAATAACCAAAAACATTGTTGGATGCGATCTTTAATGAGGAAATACCCGTTTTTCCGGTCTCCCTTTCCAGCATTTTGTTTAGATATTCCTTTCCGGAAAAGGCCAGGCCCCGTAGTTCATCCAGTTCTTCGGAGTATCCTTTGGCAATGACATTGCTTTTATTAACGTTTACAGGAGCCTCCTCATTGATCATTTCCTTGATCTTGCTTCGTAACATATCACAGGAATGCAATTGGTCGCCAATAAGTCGAAGGGCCTCATTAGGGCAGTTTTCGATCAGTTGTTTAATGGGGAGAATGGCTTCCAATGAATTCTTGAGGAGTATAACTTCCTTGGGGTTTATCTTTCCTGTTGCGACTTTGGAGATCAAGCGTTCAAAATCACCCATCAGTTTCATGTGGTGGCGTAACTTCCCAAAGTCGTTTTCTTCCTTGGTCAAATAGGATATTACCTCATGTCGTCCCCGTATCTTTTCAATATTCTTCAAGGGTAGTGCCAGCCAACGTTTCAACATTCTGCCACCCATTGGTGAAATCGTATGGTCGATAACTTCCAAAAGGGTGACGGCATTATTGTTGTTGGAATGGTAGAGTTCAAGGTTTTTGATGGTAAAGCGGTCCATCCAGATATACTCTTCCTCCGCAATGCGCTTTATGGTGTTGATATGTTGCAATTGCCGATGTTGGGTCTCGGACAGGTAATGGAGGACTACCCCGGATGCGATAATCCCATTTCGTAATTGGTCGACCCCGAATCCTTTGAGGGAGTTGGTCTTGAAATGCCCTGTGAGGGTTTCCACGGCGTAGTCTTCCTGGAACAGCCAGTCTTCGGTGAAAAAAGTATGGTACTGGTTGCCGAAAATGGATAGGAATTCCGTTTTGTGGGACTTGGATACCAAAATCTCATTAGGCCCTAGGTTCTGCAGCAATTTGTCTATCTGTTCCTCATTGCCTTCCGCCACTAGGAATTCGCCGGTTGAAATGTCCAAAAACGAAACCCCAAGTAGTTTTCTTCCAAAATGTACGGCGCATAGGAAATTATTCGTTTTGGCATTTAGGATGTCATCATTCATGGCGACACCTGGGGTCACCAATTCGGTAACACCCCGTTTTACGATGCTTTTCGTGAGTTTAGGGTCTTCCAATTGGTCGCATATGGCAACCCGTTGTCCTGCCTTTACCAATTTAGGGAGATAAGTGTTTAAGGAGTGGTGGGGGAAACCGGCAAGTTCGGTGCGGTCACCACCATTGTTCCGATGGGTAAGGATAATACCCAATATCTTAGAGGCCTTAACGGCGTCCTCACCAAAGGTCTCGTAAAAATCACCTACCCGGAATAGGAGCAATGCATCAGGATATTTGGTCTTGATGGTGTTGTACTGGTTCATTAAAGGGGTGACCTTCCTTGTTTTTTTCTTGTCTGCCAAAAGCGGATTTATTAGTTTATTTTTGTGCCTGAACTAAGGCAAAGACGAATGTACAGTTTTTGATAGGTAATATAAATGATTGTTGATATTTTCGGAAAAGTTTTACAGCTTTGCCATACCCCAAAGGTCTAGGATAAATAACGATGCGAAAATTACAGAATGAAGAATTGAACCGATTGGATGTCGAGGCTTTTAAAGAAGCCGAAAAATCAGCATTGGTCGTGGTACTGGATAATATTCGAAGTTTGAACAATATAGGTTCCGTCTTTAGGACGGCAGATGCCTTTTTGGTCGAGAGAATATATCTCTGTGGGATTACGGCCACCCCTCCTCATAAGGATATACATAAAACTGCCTTGGGAGCTACCGAAAGTGTCTCGTGGGAGTATCAAAAAGATACTTTGGAATTGGTCGCACGGTTAAAATCTGACGGCTATCAAGTAATGTCTGTGGAGCAGGCGGAAAATGCAGTACCCCTAAATCGTTTTTCAGTAGATACGTCAATGAAATATGCCTTGGTTTTTGGAAACGAGGTAAAAGGTGTGTCCCAAGAAGTGGTTAGCGCCAGTGACGGGGTGTTGGAGATCCCCCAATATGGCACAAAGCATTCCCTGAATATCTCTGTGAGTGCAGGAATCGTTATCTGGGATCTATGGTCAAAGATGAACCCATAAAAAGACCCTGATGTTTCCATCAGGGTCTTCGAATACATAGTCTGAGTTAGTTGCTCTAATAGCAGATACTAATTAAGTGAAATCGATGGTTCTACACAAGGGATATGTGAAATATTTCTTAAAATTTCAGGTCGATCGTAAAATTCTGTATTTCCCCGATAATGGAGTCGTAGTCTTGTTGGTCGGCAACGAAATCCAATTCCCCAACATCGATAATGAGGGTGTTCTGTTCTGGGTGGCTTTTGAAAAAATCGAAATAACCTTTGTTTATTTTGTCCAGATAGGTCGATTCAATACTTTTTTCATAGGGCCTACCTCGCCTTTTGATGTTTTCCAGCAACCTCTCGGTAGATTGGTAGAGGTATACATAGACCTTGGGTTTCCGCACCTCCTTGTACATTAGATTGAAGAGTTTCCGATAGAGGTTGAACTCATCATCCTGTAAGGTTACCTGTGCAAATATCAATGATTTGTATATGTCGTAATCACTGACCATAAAATTTTTGAAAAGGTCGAATTGGGATGTATCTTCGGAGAACTGTTGGTACCTGTCCGCTAAAAAAGACATTTCCAACGGAAAGGCATAACGTCCTTGGTCCCCATAGAATTTGGGTAGGAAAGGGTTGTCGGCGAATCGCTCCAAGACCAATTTGCCATTGAAGTCCTCTGCTATTTTATGGGCCAAAGTGGTCTTGCCGGCCCCAATGTTCCCTTCGATGGCCATAAAACCCAAAGAGGCGAAAAGCTCTTTCTTTGCCTTATAGAGTTTAAGAGTGGTTTTTTCCACATGGGTTTGGTCCTTGCATTCCTGTATTAGGTTGCGCGTATCCTTGTCAAGGATCGGATGATAGAATTGGGGGGCAATATTCGCAAGGGGCAAAAGAACGAACTTGCGTTTCTCTAAATTCGGATGGGGAATGGTCAGTTCATTGGTCTGGAGTACCTCTTTTCCAAAATAGATAATGTCAATATCAATGGTTCTTGATGCATATCCCTTTTCCAAGGAGCGTTCCCTGCCAAGTTTTTTTTCAATGGAGTGTATTTTTCCCAGAACCTCTTGGGGTGTTAGATAGGTTTCGGCCACAACACAGGCATTTAGGAAACTGTCGGCATCGAATCCCCATGATTCACTCTCGTATACTTTGGAAACCAAGGGGATACGACCTACTTCCGCATCCAATAGGAATATGGCGTTTTGTAGGTTCCGTAGGCGGTTCCCAAGGTTACTGCCGATTGAGATATAGATTTTTCTGGGTTCGTTCATGATAATAGGACAAAGTAAATGAAACAAATTAACTTTGGTTATCTTTGGTCTCTAATATAATACGTTTACAATGAATTTTTTGAGAAATCTTTTAGCGGCCATAATGGGTTGTTTGATCGCTTTTGGGGTCATGTTTATCATGTTTGTTGTTTTTATAGGCTTGGTCGCGGATGCGGGGAATGGGGTTGTGGTCAAGGAAAAATCCATTTTGGAACTGCAATTGCAACAACCGGTAAAGGATTATGTGGGCAATAGTGAAGCTGACCCATTTGCCGGTTTATTCGGTCAAGTACAAGGGTTGGATGAGATATTGCATGCGATTGAAGTCGCCAAAACGGATTCGGATATCAAAGGAATAAGTATTAATAATAATTTTTTGATGGCCGGTCTCGCACAGACCCAGGAACTGCGTAAGGCATTGGAGGATTTTAAGCAAAGCGGTAAATTCATATATAGCTTTGCGGACTATTATTTACAGAAGGATTACTATTTGGCCAGTGTGGCAGATTCGGTTTTCCTGAACCCAGTCGGGGGGATGGACTTTAAAGGGCTTTCCTCCGAAGTGTTGTTCTATAAGGATCTGCAAGAGAAGACGGGGGTAAAAATGGAAGTTATCCGTCATGGTAAGTATAAAAGTGCCGTTGAGCCTTTTCTGGCGAACGAAATGAGTGATGCCAATCGGACGCAGATCAAAGAATTGCTGGGTTCATTGTGGGATAACATGGTTGCTGATATTTCCAATGGAAGAAATATAAGTGGGGAGAATGTGAATATCATCGCGGATACCTTGGGAGGTAGGTCCCCAAAATATGCAAAAGCCTCGGGATTGATAGATGATGCCTTGTTCTACGACCAATATGAGGCAAAACTTCGTTCAGCCTTATCTTTGGATGTTGAGGAAGAAATGAATGTTGTTCCTTTGGTCGATTATTTGAAAAAGGCCAATAAAAAAACCACTCGAAAAGGAAATGACAAGATTGCGGTCGTTTTTGCCCAAGGGGAGATATTATATGGTGAGGGAGGCCCTGATGTTATTGGTCAAGGCCTTATTACCAAGGCCTTGAAAAAAGCTGTCGAGGACGATAAGGTAAAGGCGATCGTGTTACGTGTGGACTCACCAGGGGGAAGTGCCTTGACCTCGGATATTATCTGGCGCGAGATCCAACAGGCCAAGGAAAAGAAACCTGTAGTGGTCTCAATGGGCAATGTTGCGGCTTCGGGAGGATATTATATCGCTTCGGGAGCCGATAGGATATTTGCGGAACCTACCACGATCACGGGTTCAATCGGGGTATTTGGTACAATCCCGAACATCAATGTACTGGCCAGGGAGATAGGTGTTAATGCAGAGCAAGTAGGGACGAATGAGAACTCGGTAGATTATTCCGTTTTCGAACCCATGACCGATAATTTCAGGAAAGTGGTACAGGACGGTGTTGAGGATATTTATAAAACATTCTTGGATCGTGTGGCACAAGGGCGTAACATTACCGTGGCTCAAGTCGATAGCATGGCCCAAGGCCGTGTATGGAGTGGGGTAGAGGCCAAGAGAATAGGTTTGGTAGATGAGTTGGGCAACTTAAATGATGCTATAGCCGCCGCCGCCGAACTGGCCGATATCGATACTTATGGCATAAAAAAATATCCAAAATATAAATCCGGTCTAGAGCGTCTTATGAAGGATATGAGTGCCGCCAAAACAAAAATTGGGGAAAATCTGGTCAAGGATGAGATCGGAGTGGGGACATACGAAATACTGAAACAGATGAGGTCGGCAATGGAACAGGAAGGGATCCAGGCAAGAATGCCTTTTGTGTTGGATGTGAAATAGCCTATGGACCCGAAGGATAAAAGGCTTGCGTTTAATATTTATCTCTATTTGGGTGCTATCTTTATCACTTCCTTGGTAGTGTCCAACTTGATTTTCCAAAAATTCTTTTATTGGAAACCGTTTGGGGACTTTACGGTTCTCGGGGCAAATATCTTTGAGGTTTCCGTGGGCATCCTGCCTTATCCCATTACTTTTTTGATCACTGATCTTATTTCAGAGGTTTATGGCAAGAAAAAGGCCAACCAGATAGTGACAGCAGGTATTTTCGCGTCTTTTTTTTCAATGGGCATCATTTTTCTGGCCGAGCATGTTCCTGCGATGGCCGGTTCCCCTGTGGGCAATGAAACATTCAACAAGGTATTTGCCCTTTCCCCTATTGCGGTCTTGGCATCGATGTTGGCTTATTTGTTCGCCCAATATGTCGATATTGCCATATATCACTTTTGGAAAAGACTTACCCACGGCAAGCATCTTTGGCTGCGGAATAATTTCTCGACTTTCCTGTCCCAATTCATAGATACTTTTACGGTCGTCAGCCTTTTGTGCCTGTTCAAGGTGCTGCCATGGCATATGTTCTTTGGTTTGGTGGTCAGTGGTTTCCTGTTCAAGGTTCTAATTGCATTTCTGGACACCCCTTTTCTGTATTTATCCGTATATCTAATGCGAAAACGCTTTAGGTTGAAGATCGGGGAGGAAATAAACTTGGAGGTATGAAATAATCCTCGGTTCCTAGAGTTATATTTCTAAACAATATGCTATTTGTAATATGAAGAAGAAAGCCCTGAAGATAGTTGGAGTGGTTTTATTCCTTTTTGTAGGAGCCCTCATAGCAGCACCATTCATACTTGAGGCCAAAATCGGGGACATCCTGAAAAGTAATGTGAACGATAATGTGAACGCCACCTTGGACTTTTCAAAGGCCAAGTTGAGTCTGGTCAAGAGTTTCCCAAATGCCGAAGTAACATTGAACGGGGTTTCCTTGATCAATAAGGCCCCTTTTGAGGGCGATACCCTTTTTGCCGCAAAACAGCTGGCATTGAAAATGGGAATTGGGGAGCTTTTCAAAAACCCGGGAAAGGCGATCGCCATAAAATCCCTGACTGCCGATAAGGCCTTTCTGAATATTAAGGTCAATGCAGAAGGAAAAGCATCCTACGACATTGGTAAGTCCGATGGGAATGATGCTTCGGAAGAAGTGTCATCCGAAAGCTTTACGCTCGATCTGCAGTCTTATGGGATAAATGATTCAAAAATCGTCTATGATGATTTGGACGGAGGGATCACCTTGGTCTTAAGTAATATAGAACACAAAGGAGCCGGGGACTTGTCCTTGGTGAAATCGGAACTTGAGACCACAACAGAGGCACTGGTTTCATTTTCAATGGATAGCACCGAATACCTGAGTAACAACAAGGTGAAACTAGACGCCTTGATAGGGGTCGATCTTGGGGAGAATAAATATAGTTTCTTGAAAAATGAGGCTATTGTAAACCAATTGCCTTTGGTTTTTGATGGTTTTATCAAGATAAATGATGAAGATCAAGAAGTGGATATTGATTTCAAGACCCCATCCTCGGATTTCAGGAACTTTCTTGCACTTATTCCTGAGGCTTATACAAAAAACATCGAAAATGTCACTACAACAGGGGAATGTTCTGTTGTTGGGGAATTTAAGGGAATTGTTGACGACGGGCACATACCAACGTTCAAGGTTGCCATTGTATCGGACAATGCATCCTTTAAATATCCGGATCTGCCCAAAACCGTTAAGAACATACAATTGGATGTTACATTGTTCAATACTACGGGTGTTACCGAGGATACTTATGTTGAGGTAAAGAAGGCCTCTTTTATGATCGATGGGGATAAATTCAACCTTTCCTCAAGAATAAGGGATCTAATGGGCAATACCAAGGTAAATGCACATTTGGATGGTAAAATGGACCTTGCCAATATATCCAAGGCATACCCGATCGGTGATGGAATGAAACTTTCGGGAATACTGGATGCGGACGTAACCACGGCTTTTGATATGGCGTCAATAGAGAAAAAACAGTATGGGAACACCAAGACATCCGGAAAAATGCAACTTAGTGGTTTTGAATATGACTCCCCGGAATTCAAGAGCCCTGTGAGCATAAAAAATGCTGCAATGACCTTTAACCCTTCAACGGTTACTCTGGATAATCTGGAAGGCAAAACGGGACGGACCGATTTTAATGCCAAGGGTAGTATCAACAATCTTTTGGGCTATATGTTCAACGATGAAAGGCTTGAAGGTATCCTTGATTTGGATTCGAACACGTTTGCCGTTAATGATTTTATGGACGATGGGGAGGATTCCAATACTGAAGATGGTCCTAATGCCGGGGAACAGTTAAGGATACCTTCGTTTTTGGATTGTACGGTCAATGCGGCGGCGGGTACGGTAATATATGACGACATTACGCTGAAGGATGTTAAGGGCAACCTTAGGGTTGTAGATGAAAAAGCGGTACTCAGTAACATGACATCATCCCTCTTCAATGGTAAATTGGCATTTAACGGGGAGGTCTCAACAAAGAATGGGACACCAACCTTTGCCATGAAATTAGGTATGGACCAATTAGGTATTGCAGAAAGTTTCAAGGGATTGGATTTGTTCAAGGTATTGGCGCCGATTGCAAGTGCCATAAAAGGCAGGTTGAACTCCGATATCGAATTGTCTGGTGATTTGAACAGTGATTTTACCCCTGACCTAAAGACTGTTTCTGGTAAGATGCTCGCAGAGCTATTGTCCCCTGAGATCGATGCCAACCAGGCCAAAGTGCTTTCCGCAATGGGAAGTAAGTTCGATTTCATCAATATGGATGGGTTGGATTTAAAGGGGTTGAAGACAGTGATGTCTTTTGAGGACGGTATGGTAAAAGTCAAGCCTTTCACCATTTCCTATCAGGATATTGCCATTAAGGTGAATGGTAGCCATACGTTTGATCAAAAACTCAGTTATACCGCTACTTTGGATGTTCCTGCGAAATATTTGGGAAATGAGGTGAATTCCCTTATCGCCAAGATTGATGATAAGGAACTTGGGGATATGACCATTCCTGTCAAGGCTTCAATAGGGGGTAATTACACCAGTCCGGAGGTAACCACTGATTTAACATCAGGGGTAAAGGGGCTGACCTCCAAATTGATTGAAATACAAAAACAGAAATTGATCAATAAAGGGAAAGACAGGGCAAATGAGTTGATAGGGGATATCTTGAACGGGAATTCCGGGAGTAGGGATTCTACTATTACCCCACGGGATGACGCCAAGGAAACGGTTAAAAATGTCCTGGGGGATATACTGGGGGGTAAAAAAGAAGCGAAGCCCGTGCCCCAGGAAAAGGATACGGCCACGGCTCCATCCGGGAATACGGTCAAGGAGGCGACCAGGGATATCCTAGGGGGATTGTTGGGGGGTAAAAAGAAAAAGGAGAAGGCCGAAACCCCAAATGATTCGATCAACTGACCCTTATCGAAACATAATAACCTTCGTTGCCCCTAACGTTGAAAACGGTATTGTCCCTGAATAGGAGGTATTGACCCTTTATTCCCGTTAAGACCCCTTTGAAACCCGGGGTCTTTGTTAGGTTAAGACTCCTTACTTTTTCAGGGTATTCAAGAACGGGAAAAGCTATATGGGTTTCATGGTTGTCTTCAATGAAATATTGTGCAGCCTCTTCCGGGATATAGGGTCTAAGTTTGTCACGCCACATGATCAGATCCTCATCATCAATATTGTTGGTCAACATTTTGCGCCAATTGGTCTTATCGCCAATATGGTCTTTTAGGGCGATCTCCGTAATCCCTGCCAAATATCTATTGGGTACCTCCACGATCTCGATAGCTTCATGGGCACCTTGGTCGATCCAACGGGTGGGTACTTGGGACTTTCGCGTAACCCCTACTTTGATATTGCTCGAATTGGCCAAATAAACGATGTGCGGTTGCAATTGCACCTTTTTTTCATAGGCAAGGTCCCGATCCTCCTTGTCCAAATGGGCAGTGCTTAATTCGGGCCTCATGATCCAGTCACCCGCTGAGGGTATTTCGAAAAAACAGGATTTGCAGAACCCTTGCCTAAAAATAGGTAGGTCCCTACCGCAATTAAGGCACTCATATTTAATAAAGTCGATCTGTACCTCCCGGTTCAGGACCTGGTTCATATTTAGGAAATCATCCTCAAAAAGCATATAGTATTGAATGGGCTGGCCCATTTCGGTCTGCATTTTCCGTAGTACTCCTTTGTATTGCATAAAAAAATCCTTATTCTATGATCTATTTGAAAATGATGGCTATATACGTTATTTTTAACTTTCTAAAGATACCCAAAAATGCCGATACCCCTGTTTAATTCCATTGCAAGTTGGTTGCTTAAAAAACGCTATCATCAAATAGAGCTTTTTTTAAAATACCCGGCGGAAGTACAGGAGGAGGTGTTGCGCCAATTATTGGGGATTTCCGTGGATACCGAAATCGGCCAGACCTATGATTTTAAGACGATCGCCGATTATGAAAACTTCCGTGAACGGGTTCCCATCACTTCCTATGAGGAGATCGAGCCCATGATCGAACGTACCCGTAAAGGGGAACAGAATATATTTTGGCCAACCTCCATCAAGTGGTTTGCGAAAAGCAGTGGCACTACGAATGCCAAGAGCAAATTTATTCCCGTGAGTTCGGAAGCTTTGGAAGATTGCCATTATAAATCCGGCAAGGATCTTTTATGCCTGTACCTGAACAACAATGAAAATTCACAGTTGTTTATGGGGAAAAGCCTCCGCTTGGGGGGGAGTATGGAACTGTATAGGGATAATGATTCCTTCTTTGGGGACTTATCGGCTATTTTGATCGATAATATGCCTCTATGGGCGGAATTCAGTAGTACACCTAGTAACAAGGTGTCGCTTATGAGTGAATGGGAGGGGAAGTTGAAGGCCATTATCCAGGAGAGTACCCAGGAAAATGTGACAAGTTTGGCCGGGGTGCCTTCCTGGATGTTGGTTTTATTGAACAATGTACTCCAGGATACGGGAAAGGATAACCTGTTCCAAGTTTGGGAAAACCTGGAAGTCTATTTTCACGGCGGGGTAAGTTTTGCCCCATATAAAGAGCAGTATAAAAAAATGCTTCCGAGGAAGGATTTCAAGTATTATGAGATATATAATGCCTCGGAAGGTTTTTTCGCCATTCAGGATAGGAACGATGCGAATGATCTTTTGTTGATGCTTGATTATGGGATTTTTTATGAATTCATCCCCATGGATACGTATAATACACCAGAACAGAAGGCCGTACCTCTTTGGGAAGTCGGGACGGAAAGGAACTATGCGATTATCATAACGACAAATTCAGGGCTTTGGCGTTATAAAATAGGGGATACCGTACGATTCACCTCTATAGATCCGTATCGTATCCGTATTACCGGTAGGACAAAGCATTATATCAATGTTTTTGGGGAGGAATTGATTATAGAGAACGCGGAAGAGGCCCTAAGACGGATATGTGACAAAACAGGGGCGGAAATAAAGGATTATACGGTAGCCCCTATTTTTATGTCTGGAAGGGACAAAGGAACCCATGAATGGATCATTGAATTTAGAAGGGCACCTGGGGATCTGGATTATTTTACCGAGATCTTGGATAATGCCCTGAAATCGCTCAATTCCGATTATGAGGCAAAACGTTACAATAACATTACACTGAAAATGCCCATAGTACATGCAGCAAGGGAGAATCTCTTCTATGATTGGCTGAAATCAAAGAATAAACTGGGCGGGCAGCACAAAATCCCTAGATTATCCAACAAGAGGGTCTATATCGAGGAATTGCTTCAGATGAACCAATAAATAATGATTTTTGGAATGAAAGGAGGAATTTAGTCGCTAATCAACTGTTGAATAAAGATTCTTTCTATCATGGCAGAAAAACTTGTTGTAATATCCGATATGTGGGGAGCTAAAAAAGGAGCCTGGGCAACTGCTTATTTGGTGTACCTTCAACAATATTTTAACCTAACTTACTATGATTGCCAGCAATTGGCAAATATTGATGCTGGGATTTATTGTTCTGATAAGGATTTAAAGGATGCATTTGTAAATGGGGGTATCCAGACAGCAATAGACCAATTGATGCAAAAGGAAAAGGAACCATGTCATTATTTAGCTTTTGGTTTGGGAGGGGATGTAGTATGGAAAGCCAGCTTGCAAGGGCTTCCCATGAAATCATTATATGCTGTGTCTACCTATGGTCTGTACTATGGAAGTCAAGGGACCGATATACCCATCACCTTGGTTTACGGTAGTTTGGATGCCAATCTGCCATCCAAGGGCAAAATGGGTCAACTGCAAATGGATATTGAAACCATTCTGGATTTCGGCCATGACCTTTATGCCAAAGATGAAATCATTAAGAAAATAGCTAAAGATCTTTTGTCACTTGTGACCCATAAAATGGTTTCTGAAACCAAAGTTGTCCAATTTAAGAAACCGCTTTTAGTTTCTTGATTGTCTCAAAGGATAGTTTGTTCTCGGCATAAGGTTTTGAAACCTTGAATTCGGTCTCCCCACTACTGGGCATCTCGAACATGGCATCGGTGAATATGGCCTCACATAATGAACGGAGACCCCTTGCGCCCAATTTATACTCAATAGCCTTGCCGACAATATAATCCAAGGCCTGTTCTGTTATTGTAAACGTAATACCATCCATTTCGAACAATTTTTCATATTGTTTTATAATGGCATTTTTAGGCTCTGTTAAAATAGACCTTAATGTTTTTTTATCCAAGGGGGTCATATATGTCAACACTGGGAGTCTCCCTATAATCTCAGGTATAAGTCCAAAGTCCTTTAAATCCCCAGGGGTGATGTATTGTAGGATGTTGTCCTCATCGATATGTTCATCGGCCTTAGACGCACTATAGCCTACGGCTTGCATGTTCAACCGTTTTGTGATGGAGCGTTCTATACCGTCAAAAGCACCACCTGCGATAAAGAGGATGTTCTCTGTGTTTACCTCGATGAATTTTTGATCGGGATGTTTTCGTCCGCCTTTTGGTGGCACATTCACAATGGTGCCTTCCAGAAGTTTAAGGAGTCCCTGTTGGACACCCTCTCCGGATACATCCCTGGTTATGGATGGGTTGTCACTCTTTCTGGCAATTTTGTCGATTTCGTCTATGAAGACAATGCCACGCTCCGCTTTTTCCAGATTGTAATCCGCGGCTTGCAGCAAACGTGTCAATATACTTTCCACGTCCTCGCCTACATAACCGGCTTCGGTGAGCACAGTGGCATCGACAATGGCCAAAGGTACGTTTAACATTTTAGCAATGGTTTTTGCCATCAGGGTCTTGCCTGTCCCTGTTTGGCCTACCATTACGATGTTACTTTTTTGTATTTCAATGTCATTTTCCTTTCCTAGGGGCTGCAGCAATCTTTTGTAGTGATTGTAGACAGCTACGGACATCACTTTTTTAGTCTGATTCTGGCCTATAATATAGGTGTCCAGGAATTCTTTTATTTCCAAGGGTTTTTTCAGGACCAATTCCGAGGAAAGATCATTGTTCTTTGATTGGTTTGACTCTTCGGCAACGATACCATGGGCCTGTTCTATACATCGGTCACATATGTGGGCATCCAGGCCAGCGATCAGTAGATTGGTCTCTGGTTTTTTCCTTCCACAAAAAGAACATTCTAAATTTTCTTTTGCCATAACAATTGTTTTCTCTCTAGGATAACGATAGAATTTTGGTTTTGGTTTATCGCCTATTGGTCAAAGGCGGCACTTAATGCTTTTTGGTCGTCTTTAATCTTTGTCCCTTACTAGGATTTCATCGATCATACCATATTTCATGGCTTCCCCTGCTTTCATCCAGTAATCCCTGTCACTGTCTTCCTGTACTTTTTCAATCGGTTGACCGGAATGTTTGGCAATGATTTCGTAAAGTTCATCCTTTAGTTTAAGGATTTCCCTTGCGGTAATTTCTATATCACTTGCCTGGCCTTGTGCACCACCCATGGGTTGGTGGATCATAATGCGCGAGTGGGTCAATCCACTTCGTTTGCCTTTTTCCCCAGCGCATAATAAAACGGCACCCATTGAGGCGGCCATACCGGTACAGATTGTTGCAACATCGGGTTTTATGAATTGCATGGTGTCATATATCCCCAGTCCTGCGTAAACACTGCCGCCTGGTGAATTAATGTATATCTGTATGTCTTTGGAGGCATCCGCACTTTCCAAGAACAATAATTGTGCCTGTACAATATTGGCGACCTGGTCGTTGATACCAGTTCCGAGGAAAATAATCCTATCCATCATCAGTCGGGAGAAAACATCCATGGCTATGGCATTCAATTGTCTTTCCTCGATGATATTCGGTGTCATGTTCATCGGGTACATGCTGTTCATGATCTTGTCATAATACATGCTGTTGATCCCCTGATGGTTTATTGCGTAATTTTTGAATTCTTTTCCGTAATTCATGTGGTTTGTATTCAGTATTTTAGATGAAAAAGGTGCCGAAAATCAAAGACCCGGCATCGTAAAGATACTTATTTTAATGGGAGATATAAAGCAAAGGATTTTGCTTTATAGTCCAAAATCTATCCGTAAACCTCTTTTACGAAGTTTTCATAAGTCACCTCTTTGGTCTTTAAGTTGGCTTTTTCTTTGTACAGGGTGAGTAATTTTTGGCTCATTAACTGTTCGGAAAGCCTTTTGACCTCGTCTTGATTACCCAAAACCCTTGCGGCAATATTGTCCAATTCCTCCTCTTGCGGGTTCAATTGTCCAAATTGGGCCATTTGCGTCTTAATGGATCCTTTGGCAAAATCCTTAAGTTCCTCAAATTGGATTTGAATATCGTGGTCCTTGATAATCTTACCCTCGATCAATTGGTATCGTAGCCCTTTTTCGGATCTCTCAAACTCTTCGTTCGCCTGATCATCGGAAAGGGGTTCCTCACCGGTCATTTTGATCCATTTTGTCAAGAATTCCGTAGGTAGGTCGAATTTGGTATTTTCGATGAAATACTCGGTAATATCATTCAATAATTTTTGATCTGACTGTTGTTCGAATTGCTTCTCGGAATCCTCCTTGATCTTGTCTTTAAGTTCATCGGTGGATTTCACGGTATCTTTTCCAAAAAGCTTGTCGAACAATTCCTGATCTAGTTTGGCGGGTTCCCTTTCGTTGATTTCCTCAATGGTGAAGGTAACTTCGATATCCAGGTCCTTGGCTTTTTCCTGCGGTACACCCAATACACTTGAAAGTAGGTAGTCCTCTTTGAAAAGGCCTTTGGTGGCAAGAATGACCCCATCGCCGACCTTTTTGCCCAATAGGCTTTTTAAGGCCTTTTTGCTTTTGACCTTATCAAGTTCCAATGTCGCCTTGTTCCCTATTTCCCCGGTTTCGTTTTTAAAAGTACCGGTAACCTCGGAATCTTTGGTGATTTCTTTTTGATTGACCAATTTGCCATATTGCTTTTGGATACGCTCGATCTGGTCATTGACCATTTTCTTGTCGGCGACAATCTTATAATGTGTAAGGGCTTTTTTGGTCTTCAGGGTCACTTCGAAAGAAGGCGCTAGGCCTAATTCGAATTCAAAATCCAATTGGTCGCTTTCCCAGTCAAAATTGTCCTGTCGTTTTGGTAATGGGTTTCCAAGGACATCCAATTTTTCCTCGGACAAATACTTATTCAGGTTGTCTTGGATCAATTTGTTGACCTCGTCAACCAAAACAGCCTTGCCGTATTGTCTTTTGATAAGTCCCATAGGGACATGGCCTTTTCTAAAACCGGGTATATCGGCTTTCTTCCTGTAATCATTCAGGATTCCATCTACCTTGTCCTGGTAGTCTTCCTTGGTAATGGCAACCTTTACAATTGCATTTAAATCGTCAATCTGCTCTTTCGTGATATTCATTTACGTATCTTAATTTAGCATAAGCCCTTGTTTCTGGTAGCTTAACGCACCAAGGGTAAGGGGTTGTTTTTCAATGGCACCCTTTGGGGGCGCCCAACCTTGTATTTTGATCGGTTAATCAAAATGGGATGCAAAAGTAGTATATTTTAAATACCCGAGCAACTTTTTAAATGGCTGTATTCCAATCTGTAGATCGATCCGATCAGTCTTCTTTCAGTAATGAATAAAGTATCGATTGTAAAAAGGACAGAAGGAGGCTGAATAATAGTGCCCACCAAATATTGTCCACTGAAAACCCGGATATAAGGTTGTCGGCCAATAAAATGATGAGGGCATTAATGATCAGTAGGAAAAGCCCCAATGTCAAGATGGTCACGGGTAAGGTCAATAACACTAAAATAGGCTTTACGATAAAGTTCAGAAGACTCAATACTATAGCCACTATAATAGCTGTTGTGTAGGTGTCCACATCGACCCCGGGTAATATTTTGGAAAGAATTACCACGGCCAGGGCGCTTAAGAGAATGCGTAAAATAAGTTTCATATAAGAAGTTTTATAAATTAAAAAAGGTATCAGGATTTCCCCAAGACCTTTAAAAGTATGCATTTTTTCTATTAATCAACGTGGGTTCGACATAAGAAATTTGGTTTTATGGTATGGGAAAAGCGTAATGTTCAGTAAATCAAAGTATCGGAATCCAATTTATTGAACAGCACCCTGCCTCATGGTACCTTCCCTCGGGGTTACCGGGATTCATTGTTCCATCGATGGTTTTTGCAAAGGTTTTGTCCCTTTTTGGCAAAAAGCCTGGTCTCCAACGGTAGGAAAGCCAAGAAGGAAATGACCGTACAGGTCCTTTCCCATCTATCGGGTCATCGAACGCTCAAGTCATATATCGTTGCCAACGGCCAAGGTGGCATCATCGACTTTATGACCACAAAGGGCAACTTGGACGACCGGAGGCCACTACACTCCAAGGCGTTCATCAAAAAGCTCTATGGTGAACCTTTCGGGCACAGGGGCCATGCCGATTGTTCCAACAACCTGTTCCCGGCCTTTATGGTATGCAACTCCAAGGACAAAAAACCTTCCCTGAAAAGGAATTTTATAGATACCCAACAACTATATTTGGCTCTCTGGTAGTGCCGGACTCACGTTAATTAATATAAAGACCTGTATAGTTCAATGGATTTACACCAGGTAGGTTTGAACCGTATTTTTCGTTTATGGATTTAACAAAAAGACGGGTCAATAATGCGTAACCTCTGGGTGATGGGTGTACGCCATCAAGCGAGAATCCGCCACCTGTCCCGTAAGTAGCTGTCACTGTGCTTCCATCGGTCAATTGAACTCCTTCATTGGCTATCGTTGTCAAGAAGGTATCCACATCGACGAATGCCAGTTCGTATTGGGTTGCCAAGGCTTCTATGGTTTGGTTGTAAGAGGCGTGTGCAGTTGCAATCGATGTTTGTTCTGATGGGGTCAGTACCCATTTGTCATCCATAGGGTAAGTGATTCCGTTAATGGATAGTTGTCCAGCACTGGCCGCTGGCAGCCCTAGGTTTTGCAAGGTAGCATAGGCATCCTCATTCAATTTGGCTATGACAGCTTGGCTGGGGAATACTATTAGATCATTTTCGTTTGCCATACGGGCTTGGCCATATAAATACCCATAAACCCCGGCAGTGCCGGCATCAAGGCCGCCGCCCATTAAAACCTGGGTTATTTGGGCAGATAGATCGGTCAAGGAATCATCCCGGATAACCAAGGCACTTGCGCTAGTGGTAGAGAACGCAATGGCTCTTTCCGGTACACCTAAATATTCGAAAACACCATTTAATTGTGCGAATGTTGCATTTAAAGTGGGTATTTGAGGTCCGAAATCAGGATTTGTCGGGTCTAGGGGGTTATGGGGTACCGTTGTGAAATAAGGTATGGTGGTAATATCGGGTATGTTGGCGACTACGCCATCGGCCCCTTGGGCGGTCAATGCCTGTAAAAGCCCGTTATAGACACTTGCGAAAACATTGGGGTCGGTAATATCCGAGCTTCCATAGGTTGATGGGTCCAAGTTTCCTGTTTGGTCAACACCCACACCGCCACCGGTAGCATAGCTCAATATATCGTTACTGCCTATCCAAAGCGAAAAGAACGTTGGGTTCTGTGCAACGGCATCGCCAATGATGGTGGCGTTCGGACTAGAGGCAAACCGTACAAAATAAGGATTGGCCGAACCAGCTTGGACACCAGCGGCATTTCCATAGCCAGGGACTCCCAAATGGAAGCTTTTGGCACCTGGAACCCCCATATTGTTAAAAGGGCCTGCTAGGATATCTGTTATTTCTGTTGAACCTGTACCAGATACTGGTGTAGGGGTTGGGGAGCCGGATGCAAAAGACAGGAACAGTCTGTTCCCTAAAATCGGTGTACCCCCTAAAGTGGCACCACCTAAGTTGTCAGCCATAAATGGAATCTTGAATTCACCCCCACCTGCCAAAGCAAAATTGGAGGCAAGCATGGAAGGGAGGGAATTGGTTTGGCCGTCCACGAAAAGGGCGGCATCGGAATAGCCTGCTGTCAATGAGTTGCCTACGGCCACATAATTCGAGAAATCAGCGGATCCACTGGTATAGGTTACCTGTACAGGATCTGTTGGCGTAAGATCCATTACGGTGTCATCATCGCTACAGGAAATAGTCAGTAGGCCGAAAATAGCGAGTATTACGGGAATTTTTTTCATTATGATGTTTGAGTTAGTTAGTTTTTACGAGAAATCCAAATTTAGATAAAATTATGACATTCGCAATCTTTATAACGAAAAAATTATGCAAGCGCAATAAAAAGAGGAATTTGTTACGACTTTATGAAATTGATGGTTTTGTTGAAAAATTGGGTAGGGTTTTCTGCGTGTAGCCAATGGCCGGCATGGTCAATTGGTTCAATGGTGGCATTTGGAAAGTGCCTGCTAATAATCTCGCTATCCGAAGAAGTAATGTATTCCGATCTGTCGCCATGAAGGAATAGGGTGGGGCCTGTGTATTGGTCTGTCGTGCCGAGGTTTTCACCTATTTCCTCCATTTTATGGGTTAGCACGTTTAGGTTGAACCGGAGGGCAAGTTTTCCTTTTTCGGCCCAATGGAGGTTTTTCAATAAGAACTGCCGTATGCCTTTTTCTTGGATATATTTACTTAGTTCGGAGTCGGCTTCCCCTCGGGATCTTATTTTCTCGAAATCCAATTGGTTTAACCCATTGATTATGTATTCGTGGTGTGGGGGGTAGTATTTTGGGGCGATATCCGCAACGATCAATTTTTTTATCAGATCGGGATAGTGTACTGCGAATTGCATGGCGGTTTTCCCTCCCATCGAATGCCCAAGGATGACAGTGCCTTTTAATCTGTATTGGTCAATATAATTCCTCAGGTCTTCGGCAAGAACACCATAATTGAATTCCTCGGAATGGAAACTTCTGCCATGGTTGCGTTGGTCGATCAAATGGACTTGCAATCCATGTTCGCTATATTTTGAGCCTAGGGTTTTCCAGTTGTCCGACATTCCCAGAAAACCATGCAATATCAGTAAAGGTTCACCGCTCCCTATGATGTTAGAGTGTAATATAGGGCTCATTTTAGTTTGTTCAGGTACATGTTTATAACGTTTTCCAATCCTAGGTAAAGCGATTCGCAGATCAAGGCATGGCCGATGGATACCTCCAATAAGTCCGGGATGTTGTCTTTAAAGTATTTGATGTTGTCTAGGCTCAGGTCATGGCCGGCGTTTATGCCCAGACCTAATTGAGTTGCTATTTGGGCGGCCTCGATGAATGGGTCGATACCTTTCATGTCGCCTTTGCCATAGGCTTTCGCAAAACTCTCGGTATAGAGCTCGATGCGGTCGGTCCCGGTCTCGGCAGCCCCTGCTACCATTTTTGGGTCGGCATTGACGAATATGGATGTTCTTATGTTGTTTTCCTTAAAGGTGGCGATTACTTCTTTCAGGAAACTTCTATTGGTAATGGTGTCCCATCCCGCATTGGAAGTTATGGCATTCAGGGCATCGGGGACTAGGGTGACCTGTGCGGGCTGTACTTCCAAGACCAGATCCATGAATTTCTTGATAGGGTTGCCCTCGATATTGAACTCCGTGGCCACCAGTTTTTTCAGATCCCTTGCATCCTGGTATCTGATGTGCCTTTCGTCCGGTCGAGGGTGTACGGTTATTCCTTGGGCACCAAAAGATTCAATATCCTTGGTCATTTTTGATAGGTTGGGCACATTGCCTCCCCTCGAATTCCTCAAGGTTGCAATTTTGTTGACATTTACGCTAAGCTTGGTCATTGGGGTATATCGAATATTTTCACGGCAAAAATACGAAATAGGCATACCTTTTGATATATTTAATTAGTATTTTGCGTTTTATTTTTAAGCTATGCAGGTTCGGACACATATAATTACCACAATACCCGTCTTTGAGGTCGATGAACCTTTAGGGGGAGTGGTTGAGGTATTTATGGAGAATACCTATTCACATATTGCAATAGTGGATAAAGGGAAATTTTTGGGGGTTTTGGATGAAAATGATCTGGAGGATTTTAGTCTGGACAAGAAAATAGAGGACTTTAGGTACAATCTGGAATCCTTTTTTGTTCGTGAGGATGCCAGTTGGTTCGATGTGTTGGAGACCTTCGCAAGAAATGAGGCCAATTTAGTGCCGGTTTTGGGTAAAGGGGAAGAGGTTCTCGGGTATTATGATATTACCGATATTGTCAGCGTTTTTATCGATATGCCTTTTTTTACGGAACCAGGTGGTATTCTGGTGGTATCCAAGGAACAGGTAGGGTATTCCTTTAGTGAGGTAGTGCAGATTGTTGAAAGTAACAATAGTAAATTCATAGGGGGGTTTATTTCCGGGACAAAGGATGGGGAGGTGCAGATCACCATTAAAATAAATGGCAATAATATGAATGAGGTCCTACATACCTTTAGACGCTATGACTACACGGTTCTTTTTGGAAATGTCGGGGATCGGTTCATTGATGACCTAAAGCGAAGATCCAACTACTTGGATAAATATCTTAACGTTTGAATGGAGTGGGGAAACCAGTATTTTGTTGATAGGACCGAGTATTCGTGAATGGCTATCGTGTGGACGGGTCGGTACATGGATATATATCCGGCCAATAAATAAAATATATAAAAATAACAGATGAAAGTCGCTATTTATGGACAGGTATACCAGGATTCAACGATAGATTATGTGGGGGAGTTGCTCGATGAACTCAAAAAAGGATCTGCAACTGTCGCTATAGAGGAACAGTTTAAAGGCCATTTGTCACAAAAGCTGGATGTGGGCAACAGCAAGGCTTTTAATGAATCGAACGGATTGGACCGTTCTTTTGATATGTTCGTTAGTTTTGGGGGTGATGGTACTATATTGAGGGCCACAACCTATGTGCGTGACCTAGGTATCCCTATAGTGGGGGTCAATACCGGGCGATTGGGGTTCCTTTCGACCTTCAAGAAAGAGGATGTCCGTAAAGTAGTGAGGGAATTTGTAGAGGGTGCCTATACCATAGTGGAAAGAAGTCTGGTTGAGGTCGATGCCGGAAACCAATCAGATGAAATAGGACAGCTTAATTTTGCATTGAACGAGATTGCCGTAAGCAGAAAGGATACTACTTCCATGATCACGGTGGAAACCTATCTTAACGGGGAGTATCTGACATCGTATTGGGCAGACGGACTCATTGTCTCGACCCCGACAGGCTCTACCGGGTATTCCTTGAGTTGTGGGGGTCCCGTGATCGTCCCTACGGTAAGGTCCTTCGTCCTTACCCCTATTGCCCCACATAACCTGAATGCAAGGCCTTTGGTTATTTCCGATGATACGGTGATTAGGTTGAAGGTTCTGGGGAGGGAGGACCATCATCTTATTTCCTTGGACTCTAGAATCGCCACATTGGAAAACGGTACGGAGATAGAGGTTAAAAAGGCCTGTTTTACCATTAATATGATAGAATATACTTCCGAAAGTTTTTTGAAAACACTGCGTAATAAATTATTATGGGGTGAAGATAAGCGCAATTGAGTCATAGGGAACAATATTTGTCCCCAAAAACTGTTTATCATGTGGATGCATATTATGTGTTTTTAATGTGGGCATGGCCATATTTGGGATTTAACCTGTAAACTATGTTGGATAAATATATGAAGAATTACTTTTTTTCAATTCTTTTCTTGTTTTGCGCCTCCTTAGGCGCACAGACCTATGAGATAGGTGCCTTTATCGGTGGTGCCAATAACATTGGTGATGTCGGTAGGGCGAATTTCATATCACCTTCGGATATTGCCATTGGAGGATTGTTCAAATGGAATAAAAGTAAACGATATGCTTGGCGTGCTAGCTTAATTTATGGTAAATTTACCGCCGATGATTCAAAATCGGACATGACCGCCAGAAAGGAAAGGGGCTATGTGGTCAATAACTCCATTTTTGAGGCTTCGGCGGGCCTGGAGTTTAATTTTGTTGATTATAACCTACATAGATTGGGTACTGCTTTTACGCCATACTTGTATACGGGTTTTACCTATTTTAGGTATGGCTATGACTATATAGATGCGGGTCAGCAATTAAGTCTTGATCAAAAGGATGGTACTCTTGCCATCCCTATGGTCGTGGGCCTTAAAAAGAGATTGAATCAGTTCTTGATTATTGGTGCGGAGGTCGGTGCAAGGTATACCTTTACAGACAATTTGGATGCCAGTAATCCTGAGAAATCAAATGTGAATCAACAATTGGATGTTGATTTTGGAAATGTTTTTAGTGATGATTGGTATGTTTTTTCCGGGGTTACATTAACGTATACCTTTGGTAGGAAATCATGTTCCGATTGTTTTGAGTGATACTTGCATGAATACTATTGGGGAAATCGACAAAAAAAAATTGCCACGGCATATCGCTATTATTATGGACGGTAATGGCCGTTGGGCCAAACAGAAGGGTAGACTTCGGGTCTTTGGCCACGAAAATGGCGTTACTACTGTAAGAAGGACCGTTGAGAGTTGTGTCAAGGTCGGATTGGATTACCTTACCCTATACACCTTTTCCACGGAGAACTGGAACCGCCCCAAATTTGAAATCGATACCTTGATGCGGCTTTTGGTGTCTTCCCTCAAGAAAGAGATCAAGACGTTCAATAAGAACAATGTAAGGTTGAATACGATCGGCGACATTAAGGCACTGCCCGATACGGTCTATAAGGAACTTGTCGAGGTAATGGAAAAAACAAGGGGGAACACAGGTATGACCTTGACCTTGGCATTGAGTTATGGGGCTCGAAACGAAATGCTGAATGCTGTAAAACAGATTGCTGACAAAGTTAAAAATAATATAATTTCTCTTGAAAATATTGATGAAACCATTATAAATAACCATCTTTACACGCACAATTTACCAGATGTGGACTTGCTCATCCGAACTAGTGGGGAACACCGGATAAGCAATTTTTTATTATGGCAGATTGCGTATGCTGAATTATATTTCATTGATGTGTTATGGCCTGATTTTAAAGAACATCATTTAATAGATGCCATAATAGATTATCAGAACAGAGAACGAAGATTTGGAAAAACTAGCGAACAACTCAAATAGAGATATGAAAAGGTTCATGTCCCTTGAATCCATCATTACTTTCTTATTGTTTTTTATTGTCACTATTGCCGCTGCACAGGATGTTCCTTATGAAGATGGCAAGAAGTATATTCTTGGCGGTATCGAGGTGACAGGACTGCAAAGTTATAATGAGCAGACGGTAAAGACCTATACGGGCCTGAGGGTGGGGCAGCCCATTACCCTTCCCGGGGATCAGATCAGTGCCGTAATCAAGAAACTGTGGGGGCTGGAGCTGTTTACCGATATATCGTTCTATGTTACCGATATCCAAGGTGAAAAAGCATTCCTGGAGTTGAATATCATTGAACGCCCTACTTTGTCCAATGTAAAGGTAAACGGCATAAAGGACAGTAAGGTCAATGAGATTTTAAAGGACACGGACCTTAAGAAAGGGAAGAAGATAACCGAAAGCCTTATTGCGAACAGCAAGAACTATATCAAGAACAAATTCAAGAAAAAAGGATTCCTTAATGCCAAGGTCAATATTATCACTGTAAATGACACCTCACAGACCAATACAAGGAATATGGTCGTTAATATCGATAGAGGTGATAAGGTCAAGATAAAGGATATTGTTTTTGAAGGCAATGAAAAACTACCTGCAAAAAAATTACGGAAAGCCCTTAAGAAGACCAAGAAAAAGAAATTGGGCCGCTTCTGGAAAAAATCTAAATTCATCGAAGAGGATTATGGGAACGATTTGACCCTTTTGGTAGATAAATATGCCGAGAACGGCTATAGGGACGCAAGGGTTGTTTCCGATACCATCATTAATGTTGATGAGAGCAATATAAAGATCAAGATCAATGTTGAGGAAGGCAACAAGTACTATTTTGGCGATATTGATTTCGTGGGGAACAGTGTATATCCCGATCAAGTATTGGGCCGTGTATTGGGAATCAAAAAAGGTGCTACCTATAATGGTGTGTTGTTGCGCAAGCGTATCGCCGATGATACAAAGCCCGACGCCAATGATGTGACCAGTCTGTATCAAAACAACGGGTATCTTTTTTCAAGTATCAATCCAGTAGAGGTATCTGCGGAAAATGACACCATAAATTTCGAGATCCGTATTGTTGAGGGTAAGGAAACCTTCTTGGACCATGTTACGGTAAACGGTAACGACAAAACGAACGACCATGTTATTTTCAGGGAATTAAGAACGCGTCCCGGCCAAAAATACAACAAATCCAATATCATTAGGAGTATTAGGGAATTGGGGCAACTTGGTTTCTTTGATGCGGAGCAGATCAAACCGGATATTATAAATCCAAAGCCTAATGAGGGTACTGTGGATCTGGACTATAGCCTTGTGGAATCGGGATCTAGCCAAATTGAACTCCAAGGGGGTTATGGTGGTGGTGGCTTCATTGGTACCTTAGGGCTCTCGTTCAGTAATTTCTCGTTGCGCAACATATTCAATGGGGAGGCCTATAAGCCGGTTCCCATGGGTGATGGTCAGAGTTTTGCGGTACGTTTGCAGGCAAGTAGGACCTATCGGGTATACAGCCTTAATTTCTCGGAACCTTGGTTGGGCGGAAAGAAACCAATGCGTTTTAACCTATCACTGTCCCAGACCAAACAATTCCGTGCCAATTACTCTAGATCCGGTAGGGTCAAGGTAAATAAGGAGCAGGGGTTCTCAATTACGGGGATTTCGGCAGGGTTGGCTAAAAAAGTACAATGGCCCGATGATTATTTCCAGATTTCCCATTCATTGGGGTATCAACTCTACGAGTTCAACAATTATAATCTGGGCCTGTTCAATTTTGGTAATGGTAAGTCCAATGCGTTTACCTATACTTTGGGCATTTCAAGAAATGCCACCGCTGGGGGTAGGATATTCCCAAGGGGAGGGTCCAATTTCGAGATTATCGCCAAGTTCACCCCACCTTATTCCTTGTTCGGTAATAAGGATTATAGGAGCTTGAAGAATGAAAGCGAGGCACTTTCGAAAAAGAAGGCCTTGCAAGGTGGTAGTCTTGGGGAAGAAGACAGGTCACGATTGGAAAAAGTGGACCAAGATCGTTTTGGTTGGTTGGAGTACTATAAGTTGAAGTTCAAGGGGGATTGGTATACGACCCTCGTTGGTGACCTGGTACTTCGAACCAATGCGGAATTAGGGTTTTTGGGTAGTTACAACAGTGCCGTGGGCGATGTGCCTTTTGAACGTTTTTATGTTGGTGGTGACGGTATGGGTAATTTCACCTTGGATGGTAGGGATGTGGTTCAGTTGCGGGGCTATGATAATCGGGCATTGACCCCATTCAACCCCGTTACCGGTGAACTTGATGGTGCATTGGTGTACAATAAGTTCTCTATGGAGCTTCGATATCCATTGACCTTAAAGCCATCAGCATCGATTTATGGCCTGGCTTTTATGGAAGGTGGTAATGGTTTCAACAATTTTCAGGAATTTAATCCGTTTGAAATAAAACGTTCGGCCGGAGTGGGGCTTCGTATATTTATGCCGGCATTCGGTTTATTGGGGATTGATTTTGGTTATGGTTTCGATCAGGACTATAGGTCAAGTTCCACAGGACCTAGCGGATGGCAAACACACTTCATTATCGGCCAGCAGTTTTAATTTAAGGATTGTGGCATAGGCTGAATTTTTTATTTTAAAAGTTTGGGCATTTTTTGGCACGATATTTTCTATGTACTAAAGTGGAGTCAAAATGAAACTAGAAACAAAAGTTCTTATAATCGTATTCTTAATGCTTTGCACATCGCATACTTTTGCCCAACGGGGTATTCGGATGGCTTATGTGGATATGGAGTACATACTGGAGAATGTTGAGGAATACCGTGATGCGACCGCCCAATTGGAAAACAAGGTTCAAAAATGGAAAGTTGAGATCGAGCAGAAACAGAGTGTCGTTGAGCAGATGAAGAAAGATCTAATGGCGGAAAAAGTACTATTGACCAGCGAGCTGATTGCCGAGCGGGAAGAAGAGATCCAGATTCTTGAAAAGGAGATGATCGAATACCAGCAAGACCGTTTTGGCCCACAAGGTGACTTGGTAATGCAAAAGCGTCAATTGATCCAGCCGATACAAGATCAGGTTTTCAATGAGGTGCAAAAAATCGGGGTCAATAAAAAATATGATTTTATTTTTGATAAATCCGCGGATGTTGTAATGTTGTATTCCCAAAAAAGACACGATATCAGCGATTTGGTGTTGCGGGGTATAGCAAGGACCAGGAAAGTGAGCAAGCCGAAGAAGAAAGAAAATGCCAAGAAAATAATATCCGACTTTGAGACGGAAAGTGGAGGGGAAGAGAAGATGAGCGATGCCTTGATAGAGCGAAAGGCAATGGCCAAACAGGCCGAAGAGGCAAGGGCAAAGACCGTTGAGGAAAAGAGGGCAGGGCAATTGAGGATGAGGGAAGAGCGCAAAAAGGCGTATGACGCGAGAAGAAAGAAACTCTTAGAGGAAAGGGAGGCCAAAAAGAAGGAGAAGGCCAAAGAACGGGAAAAAGGGAATTGAAAAAGAAGACACAAATAATCAGTAAAAATCATTAACTTAAATTAACACTCAAATATTTTAATTGGAAATCATGAAAGAAGTAAAGAAAATAGTAGTTGCCCTGGTTTTATTTGTTGCAGCAACAAGTTTTGTTCAAGCACAAAGTAAGATAGCGCATATCGATGTAACGCAGCTTTTGTCACAAATGCCGGAAATGAAATCGGCCGAGGCTGAATTGAAGAAGCTGCAGGAGACCTATAGGGCCGATATCGAGAGCTCTATGACAGAGTTGAAGAACAAGTACACCCAATACTCAAACGAGTCTTCCTCCAAGTCTGAAGAGGAAAACCAAAAAAGGGCACAGGAACTACAAGTGTTCGAGAAAAACATTGGTGAGGCACAACAAAATGCCCAACAAGAACTTCAAAAGAAGCAAGCTGAATTATTTGCCCCTATTTCAGAAAAGGCAAAAGCGGCCATTGAGAAAGTAGCGGCGGCACAAGGTTTCGATTATGTTATCGATGCCCAAGCTGGTGGTGGTTTGATAGTGGCCAAGGGAAAAGACCTTTTGGCTGATGTGAAAAAGGAATTGGGCTTCTAGCTTTCGGGGCACGAACCATAAAAAAAGCATCCTGGCATTATAGTTAGGATGCTTTTTTTATGGGGATGATCTTATTCTTAATGCCGCGCCACCGGAGTTTGCGAATGAAACTACCTTCTTCCGGGGTCACCATTTTTTGGTGATTGTCGCCATTGGCCTTAAAAAACCCTTTCATGTTATGGTACAGGGTTTTTATGTTTTTCTGTTTCAGTGCCATTTTCAAAGAGGCAATGAAGGTCAGCAAGAACCCATAATCCATCGCGTACATGGCCTCTCCTTGCATCAACTTTGCTTTGGGATCGTATGCTTTTCCCGTGGGACGTAGATGCTTTACCCTTAGTTCGTCCACCGTTTTTATCCCAAAACCGTGATATTGTGCCAATAATTCATCCACAGTATCCCATCCCATAGCGTTTTTTAGTCCACCTATTGTCTTAAAACATGCTTTTGTATAGGCTTTGAAGGCCCCTCTAACGTGTTTTTTGTCCATAGGATGGTCCAATGCCCATTTATTATTGGCATCGAGCTCATAGACGAATCCGCCAGCCATGCCAATTTCAGGATTCCCTTTGAAAATTGTGGCGATGGTTTCAAAATAGTCTTTTGGGAGTATAAGGTCGGCATCAAGTTTCACCATAAAACCATAATCGTCATCCAAGAGGTCCAGCCCCTTTCGAAATGCATTGATTACCTTGCTTCCGGGAAGGTGTTCCTTGGACGAGCTCGTGTTTAATTTATGGTAAAAACCATATGCCTTACAATAAGAATCGATAATGTCCTCCGTGCCATCGGTGGAATTGTCATTGACGATGACCACCTTTTTTGGAAGTAGGGTTTGGGTGGATAATGACCGTAAGGTTTTTTCCAAAAAGGCCTCTTCGTTATGTGCGGGTATGACGATGTAATACTTCAAATCAATGGTTTTACTTTTATGGTATTCTTTCGGCATAGACGATATAGTATCTAGGGGTAAAGCTTCTTAGCAAGGGACGAATACCGATTTTCTTAACGGGATTGGTCCATTTGTCGGTGTCCATGATTTTCCATCCAGCCTTTTCCAACAACCAATCGAACTGCCAATCCTCGAATTCGTGGTAATGCCTGTCCCATGGGTCCGTCTTGCTTTGGTAAGCGGGGGAGAACCATAACCGTAATGGGATGCTGGCAACAAGTTTGTCGGCCTTTATCTGGCGTAGGACATTGAATGGGGCAATTAGGTGTTCGAATATTTCGAAAGCCGTAACAACCTCGGCATTACTGTTTGTTATGGTAGAGAAATCAAGGTCCAGATCCTCTCCATGGGTATTGGTCACCGAATACCCTTCCGCCTTCATGATCTTGGAGAATGGGTTTTCGATACCTAGATCCAGGATTTCTTGATCGGTGGGGATATGTCTTTGTAAAAAGGACAAGGTGTTTTCGAACCGTTTATTGGGAAAAGTTTTTTCGTACATCTAAACCGGATAGTGTTGTGGAACCTTTAAAAAGGGGGTTTCCATTGTTCTAGGTACGAAGTTAAAAAAATAAGGACAGGCATAGCTATATACCTGTCCGATTCTTTACTTGGAATTCCTGGGGATCCCTTTAAACTTCGTATGCTATGGCATTGATGTTCATGCCCGCCCCGACACTGGCGAATAAGACCAGGTCGCCTTTTTCGATACTATGTCCTTTTAGGCGTCCCTGTTTTACCATATCGTAAAGTGTGGGTATTGTAGCAACGGAACTGTTCCCCAAGAGGCCAATGGTCATTGGCATAATGTCTTTGGGTGTTCCAAGGTTGTACAATCTGTAAAAGCGCTTTACGATGGCCTCATCCATTTTTTCATTGGCCTGGTGTATGAATATTTTCTTGACTTCGGAAATATCCCTTCCTGTTTTGTCCAAGCATTCCTTCATGGCCTGTGGCACATGGGATATGGCAAATTCATATATTTTTCGGCCATACATTTTTATGTAACGCCTGTCTTCTTCCAGGTCCTTGTTGTATGATTCCCCGAAAAACAGGTAATAGGCCTCGTCATTTGCATAAGTGGCCGCTTCATGGCTTAAAAATCGTCCTTTGCCCTCGGTTTCCTCTATTATTGCGGCACCAGCACCATCGGAATAGATCATGGTGTCACGGTCATATTCATCTACGACCCTGGAGAGGGTGTCAGCCCCGATCACCAAACATTTTTTGGCCATACCGCTTTTTATGAATGCATTGGCTTGAATAACTCCCTCTACCCATCCAGGACAGCCAAATAATATATCATAGGCCACACATTTGGGATTTTTTATATCCAATCTGTGCTTTGCACGTGTGGCGAGACTGGGGAGTGTATCACCTTGGGGCTGGCCTACGGATAAATCACCGAAATTATGTGCAAAGATGATATAATCCAACGTTTCCTTGTCTATGCCTGCATTTTCAATGGCCCTTAATGCCGCCATGTACCCTAGGTCGGAGGTTTTATATTCTTCTTTAGCATATCGCCTTTCGCCAATGCCGGTAATCGACTTGAACTTCTCTATGATGACCTTGTTGGAATCCTCGATGGGGGTCCCATCGCTATTCAAGAAGGTGTGTTCTTCGAAATTCGAGTTTTCAATAATGATGGAAGGTAGAAATGATCCCGTTCCGGTAATTGCTATGCTCATTTTAGTGGTAAATATTTAATGCAAATTATCAAATCCCTAGATTAGGGGTGTTGTAAAATAGGGTGACAATACGATGTTCAATGATGTTCGTTACTTCCAAATCGGTAAATGAATATCCTTTGGATCAGTTAAAAGACATTTGTTTATAGGGGTTTATGGTGTTGTTCCGATTCAAAATAGGCTTCGATAGGTGTGCAGTTGCAGATAAGATTACGGTCTCCATAGGCATCATCGACCCTTCTTACCGTAGGCCAGAACTTATTGTCCAGAACATAGGGCATGGGGAAGGCCGCTTCTTGTCGGCTATATGGAAAGCCCCAATCGTCGCTGGTAAGCATTGACATGGTATGTGGGGCATTTTTCAGTATGTTGTTTTCGGGGTTTTCGGATGCCTTGTCTATTTCATTGCGGATGGCGAGTAGGGCATCGCAAAAACGATCCAATTCCACTTTGCTCTCGCTCTCGGTAGGTTCGATCATTAATGTCCCTGCAACAGGGAAGGAAACGGTTGGGGCGTGAAACCCATAGTCCATAAGGCGTTTTGCGATATCGGTCACCTCGATCCCATTTTGTTTGAACGGACGACAGTCAATGATCATCTCATGGGCCGCACGGCCATTTTCCCCAGTATAGAGAACATCATACCTACCGCTTAATCGTTCTTTAATGTAGTTGGCGTTAAGTATCGCGATCTTTGTACTATTGGTCAATCCTTTTTCCCCTAGCATTTTAATATACCCATAGGAGATCAGGCATACTAGGGAGCTTCCCCAAGGAGCTCCTGAAATAGCTGTTATGGCATGGCTTCCGCCAGTTTTCACCAATGGATTGCCAGGTAGGAAGGGGACTAGTTGTTCGGCCACGCAGATGGGCCCCACGCCAGGGCCTCCTCCTCCATGGGGAATGGCAAAGGTCTTGTGTAGGTTCAAGTGACATACATCCGCACCGATAGTGGCAGGATTTGTGAGTCCTACTTGGGCGTTCATATTGGCTCCGTCCATATATACTTGGCCTCCGTGGTCATGGATGATCTTGGTGATATGTTTTATAGATGATTCGAAGACCCCATGTGTAGAGGGGTAAGTGACCATCAATGCGGCCAGGTTCCCGGAATGCAACTTGGCTTTTTCCTCCAGGTCAACAATATCGATATTCCCTTTTTCATCGGTTTTGGTCACGACCACCTTCATGCCCGCCATGACTGCCGAGGCTGGATTCGTGCCATGGGCCGATGCGGGGATAAGGCAAATATTACGGTGGCCTTCTTTTCGGGACCTGTGATAGGCCCGAATGATCATCAATCCGGCATATTCGCCTTGGGCACCCGAATTGGGTTGTATCGAGGTTCCTGCAAAACCCGTGATTGTTGACAGGTATTTTTCCAGTTCGCAAAGAACTTCTTGGTAACCTTGGGCTTGGTCCAAAGGAACGAAAGGGTGTATGTTGCCCCATTCCGACCAGCTAAGGGGTAGCATTTCACTGGCGGCATTCAATTTCATGGTACAGGAGCCCAACGAGATCATGGAATGGTTCAAGGACAGGTCTTTGCGTTCCAGTTTTTTGATGTAGCGCATCAATTCTGTTTCAGAATGATATATATTGAAGACTTCATTCTCCAAGAAGGCGGTTTTTCGTGAAAGTGCTACGGGGATCACATCCTCAAATGGTTCGGAAAAGGATAAGGTCTTTTTTTGATCCTTTAGTTGGGAGAAACAAGAGAAGATGGAATCCAGGTCCTGTTCTTCCGTGGCTTCATGAATTGAAATGGATACTGTGTTCTTGTCGATATAATTAAAATTGATCCCTTTTCCTTCGGCTATTGCCTTCAGTTTATCGGTATCAGTGACATTGATCTTAAGTGTATCGAAAAATACGGTATTCAATTGTTCAAAACCTAATTGTGAAAGGCCTTGGTCTAGGGTTCTTGCTTGGTCGTGTACTTTTTTTGCAATATATCTTAATCCCTTTGGGCCATGATATACGGCATACATTCCGGCCATAACTGCCAAAAGTACCTGTGCGGTACAGATATTCGAGGTAGCCTTGTCCCGTTTTATGTGCTGTTCCCTTGTTTGTAATGCCATTCGCAAGGCGGGCCGCCCGTCGGCATCTTTGGTCACGCCAATGATCCGCCCTGGTATATTCCTTTTGTATTCCTCCTTGGTCGCAAAGAAGGCAGCATGTGGGCCTCCATAACCTAAAGGGATTCCAAGGCGTTGGGTGGTGCCTATAACCACATCGGCCCCAAATTCCCCTGGGGGTGTCAATAGGACCAAGCTTAATATATCGGCGGCAACAGCTACTTTTATCCCGTTATCCTTGGCCTTTGCCACAAATGAGGAATAGTCATGAACCTGTCCGTACTTACCGGGATATTGTAATAATGCCCCAAAAAAGTCCGATCCAAATTCAAATTCCCCATGATCGCCAATGACCAATTCTATGCCCAACGGGTTAGATCGCGTCTGTAACAAGGACAAGGTCTGTGGTAAAATCTCCTCGGATACAAAAAATTTAATTACGTTGGCTTTTTTTTGCGCTCTGGTGCGGACATCAAATAGCATGGATACTGCTTCGGCTGCAGCCGTACTCTCATCCAATAGTGAAGCATTCGCCAATTCCATTCCAGTGAGATCGGTAATGACGGTCTGGAAGTTTAAAAGGGCTTCCAACCTGCCTTGTGCTATCTCGGCCTGATATGGGGTATATGCGGTGTACCACCCTGGGTTTTCCAGAATATTCCGTTGAATGACGAAAGGTGTTATGGATTCATGGTAACCAAGGCCTATATAGGTTTTGAACAACTTGTTTTTTGATGACAATGTTTTCATATGTGATAGGAACCCATGCTCGCTCATCGCTTTTGGCAACTGTAGGGGGTGTTCCAATCGAATGTCCGATGGGATAGTTTCGGCGATTATTTGGTCCAAACTCCCGGCCTTAACGGTTTTAAGCATTTCCTGAAGATCCCCCCCATTGATTCCGATGTGGCGTGAAGCAAACAGATCTGTTCTCATATCTATGGTATTTGATGGGCAAACTTAGGGATTTAATCCTTCTAAAGTAAGTGTATTGGTCGTCTAGGGGGCTAAAGTTTTTAACGAAAACAAAGGGTTATAAACAGTTTGGTTATTTTTACCCGATGAATTCCATGAGGCGACTGTTCGATTTTTATCTGGATGCCAGTATACATGTAGCTTTGGCTGTAGTATCATTGGTAAAGGCCACGAGCTGTTTTTTTAATATGGAATTGGATGCCCATCTAATGTATTTTGTTTTTTTTGGAACTATAATCAATTATAACTTCATTAAATATGGCGTAGAGGCCGAAAAATATTTTTTAGTGGAAAACAGATGCCATAAAAACATTCAATTTTTTAGTTTTATTTGTTTTGCCCTCACCTGTTATCACGCTTGGTTCTTGAGTGCGGATACTTGGTTGGTCCTGTCGGTATTGGTCCTGTTGACCGGTTTCTACGCATTGCCGGTTTTGCCAAGGGCCCGAAATCTAAGAAGTGTTGGAGGGCTTAAGGTTTTGATCGTAGCCTTGGTTTGGGCAGGAATCACAGTCGTATTGCCTGTTTTAGGGACACAAAAGGCCTTGGTATGGGATGTTTGGGTAGAAGTGGTACAACGTATACTTCTGGTATTGGTGCTGTTGATTCCGTTTGAGGTCAGGGATTTGGCTTATGACGAACTGGAACTAAAGACCGTTCCTCAGCGAATAGGGGTGATGCGAACCAAGGTGTTCGGGGTTTTCATGGCCTTTTTGTTTTTTGCCTTGACCTATCTTAAGGATGTTGTTTCGGAAGGGGAGCTGATCGCCAAAGGAATACTTTTCTTGGTCTTGAATGGCCTTATGTTCGTGACCAGACGTAATCAACCCAAGTATTTCTCTTCTTTTGGGGTAGAGGCCATCCCTATTTTATGGGGGTTGTTTGTTTGGGCAATTATATATGGGCCCTAGATTTTTTCATTGAGCTCCTTCTTCATTTTCACCTTTTCTTCCTCAGGAAGGCAATGCAATATGGCTTTGTTGCAGAGAGAGGTCAACCTACTGTTCTTTCTGGAGAATCTGGAACAGGCCTTACAGATCGTAAGATGCCAGGCTAACTTTATCTTTTCAGTAAAGGTAGCCTCTTTGTATTGTTTCTTATTGCAGATAATCGCTGCTTCTTCGCACGAGATCATATTCAAAACCAATTTTTGTTGAGACAGTCCATCAAGGCAGTCCTTGCCCTATGGATCATTACCCACAGATTAGACGGGTTTATACCCAGTTCTTTACAAATATCCTCGGTATGCATGCCTTGGATAGTTTTTAAGGTGAATACCAAGGATTGCTTTTTTGGTAATCTTGAAATGCATTCCTGGATTGCCAAACCTAATTCCCCATTCTCGATATCCCCGCTTCCAGATATGCCCAAAGGGTCTGTAACTTGTTCTTCGAGCCAATCCCCATCGGTATCCATTTGGCTGCTGTAGCCCATACGCACTTCAGCTTTTCCCTTATTTGAATTGGTCTTTCGGTAATGGTCGAACACCTTTCTTTTAAGAATGGAGACTAGCCATGTGCGTTCGGTTGCCATACCTTTGTAATTTGCCGCCGATTTTAATCCTGAAAAAAAAGTTTCCTGAACAAGGTCTTTTGCGATTTCGGTATCATTTACCCGGGTAACCGCATAGTTGAAAAGATAATCCGCATATTTGTCCACCCATGTTTCGGGACGTAGTTGGTAATCTGCCATGGGTCTTATTGCTCTTGTCAAGATTAAACCAAATTTAATGATAAATTCGTTTAAACTTTTTGGGTTTAGGCGAAAATCAGTGGGTTTTTGTTCTGTTGAAGGCTTTTTAGGTTATATGGCAAGGGCTGCGGAAGTAAAGAAAGGCAAAGATAGGGCAGGAAACAGCAGTTTTTTAGCAAGCCGAAAAAGTTTAAAAGAGTTCGATTATACCTATTTTTGAAAAAAAGAAATATTATGAGATCAATATTATTGACCAGTGTTGTGTTGTTTCTAAATATAGGCTGTTCACAGATCAAGGAAAAGCATATTACTGAAGTTGCCCGGACTGAATTGGATAGCATTCTATTGGTAGATGTTAGGACTCCAAAGGAATATAATGCCGGTCATTTGGAGAATGCCCGAAATATTGATTGGATGGGGGATAGTTTTATTTCCGAATTTGAAAAAATAGGGAAGGATGAAACCATTTACCTGTATTGTCGAAGTGGAAAACGTAGTGCCAATGCAACCAAGTATTTGGGTTCTTTAGGCTATAATAAGGTGTTCAACCTAAAGGGAGGTTATATCGCTTATAAGGCGGCAAAGGAATAGTCCTCTGTTGAAATATAGAAAGGGGAGGAAAGCCACAATCAGGGGTTTCCCTTGTTTGTGGCTTTCCTGGCCCGTTCTGAAGGTCAAGGACTTTCTTGGTTTCCCAACGAATTATAGGAAGCCATCAAGTGTTGTTCCCTAGGTTGTTATAATAACCCAGCTCTTTTCAACAATGCCTCGACCTTTGGTTCGGCACCCCTGAAACGTTTGTACAAGACCATAGGTTTTTCGGTACCGCCCTTGGACAGTACGTTGTCCTTGAATTTTGTCGCAACCTCTTTGTCAAAAATCCCCTTTTCTTTAAAATAGGCAAAGGCATCGGCATCTAGCACCTCGGCCCACTTATAACTATAATAGCCCGAGGAGTAACCACCTTGGAAGATATGGGAAAAGGCCGTACTCATACAGGTTTCGACAGTATCGGGATATAGTTGTGTGCTTTTGAAAACCTTGGTTTCGTGCGATTTGACATCTTTGATGCCCGAAGGGTCGGCACCGTGCCATGACATATCCAAAAACCCAAAGCCCAATTGGCGTAAGGTCGCCATACCTTCGTGGAAGGTGGCGGACTCCCTTATCTTGTTGATTAATTCCATGGGTATGGTCTCCCCGGTTTCGTAATGGGTGGCGAAGAGTTCCAAGGCTTCTTTTTCATAACACCAATTTTCCATTATTTGGCTTGGTAGCTCTACAAAGTCCCAATACACCGAAGTACCCGAAAGGCTAGGGTAGGTGGTGTTGGCAAGCATCCCATGTAGGCCATGGCCGAATTCATGGAATAAGGTGGTGACCTCATTAAAGGTCAATAAGGAAGGTTTGCTCGGTGTTGAGCGGGTAAAATTGCAAACATTTGAGATGTGGGGGCGAACATTCTTCCCGTTCTCCATGTATTGTGGCTTAAAGGATGTCATCCATGCACCACCGCGCTTGCCTGCCCTTGGGTGAAAGTCGGCATAGAACAAGGAGATAGGGTTCCCTTTGTCATCGGTTACACGGTATGTCTTTACCTCATCGTGGTAGGTGTCAATATCAAAGACCTCGGTAAAATGTAATCCGAACAATTTCTCGGTAACCTTAAAAACCCCGGCTATTACATTTTCCAATTTGAAATAGGGTTTTAGTTTTTCGTCATCAAGGTCAAAAAGGTCCTGCTTCAACTTCTCGGCATAGTAAGAACTATCACATTTTTGTAGCTGGTCTATCCCGTCCAATTCCTTGGCGAAATCCTCCAATTGCTTAAATTCCCTTTCGGCTGCGGGTTTTGCTTTGGCCAAAAGCTCGTTCAAAAAACCATATACCTTGTCCGGTGTCTCGGCCATACGCTCTTCCAACACAAAATGTGCGTGTGATGCATAGCCTAGGAGAACTGCCCTTTCATGGCGAAGATTGGCTATCTTGAGTACGTTTTCCCGATTGTCGAATTCGTTATTGTGAAAGGCCTTGCTCCCAAAGGCCAGGGAAAGTTCTTTTCGGAGTTCCCTGTTCTTGGCATATTTCATAAACGGAATATAGCTGGGGTAGTCCAAGGTGACCAGCCACCCTTCTTTGTTCTTCGATTTTGCCAGTTGGGCCGCAGCTTCCTTTTCGCCTTCCGGCAATCCGTCCAGGTCATTTTCATCGGTAAGGGACATTTCGTATGAATTGGTCTCGGCCAGGACATTCTCCCCGAACTTCAATTTGGATCTGGAGAGCTCGGCATCTATCTCGCGCAGGCGTTTCTTTTTATCATCGGGTAGATTGGCACCATTACGGCTAAAACTTTTGTATTTTTTATCGAGCAGGGTGTCTTGCTCAATGGTTAGGCCAAGTTTGTCCTTTTGCTCATAAACGGCCTTTATTCTCTTGAAAAGTGCCTCGTTCAAGGTGATATCGTTACTGAATTCGGAAAGGAGGGGAGATACTTCTTGGGCGATTTCTTGTATTTCCCCGTTGGTCTCTGCCGAATTCAAATTGAAGAAAACGCTTGAGATCCTGTCCAATTGTTGTCCTGAGAACTCCAGCGCTTCGATGGTGTTCCCAAAAGTTGGTGTATCGGTATTCTTTGTTATTGCATCGATCTCCGATCGGGCATCCTCGATTGCCTGTAAAAAGGCAGGTTTGAAATGCTCGTTTTTTATTTTGGAAAATGGTGCGGTATCAAATGGCGTAAGTAGAGGATTCATTATATTCTGTATGAAAATAGATTTGTGTGATCGTTTTTTTTTTTTTTGTTCCTTGCTAAATGTCCCTCACTTTTTTTGCACCTTCGACCACCTTCTGTTTCAGCCCCTCTTTGTATAGGATGATTTTGTCGAGCACGCGTTTATCGGAACTGCCTATAACCTGTGCGGCCAGGATACCGGCATTTTTGGCCCCGTTCAAAGCGACCGTGGCAACAGGGACACCACTAGGCATTTGAAGGATCGATAGTACGGAATCCCACCCATCTATCGAATTACTGCTTTTTACGGGTACTCCGATAACGGGAAGTGGGGACATTGAGGCGACCATGCCCGGAAGGTGGGCCGCCCCACCTGCTCCCGCGATTATAACGGAAATACCGTTTTTATGTGCGTTTTTACTGAAATCAAAAAGTTTTTCCGGAGTGCGGTGTGCCGATACGATATCAACATCCACTTCGATGTCGAATTCCTTAAGGATGTCAATGGCATCCTGCATTACCGGTAGGTCGCTGGTGCTTCCCATTACTACTGCTACCTTGCTCATAATTTTTGTTTTTTTGTTGAAATAGTATAAATTTTGTCGTCAACTTCAATAATTGCCTTGTTTTTTTCGATTGGCAATATTTAGGCCTTCGTATGGGTTTCGGATCGTGATGTATTGTTGTCGTATCGGTTTTGGTTGGTACGAATATTAAAAGTACTGAACTTTCGATTAAGAACTTAGCCAAAAGGTTGCATTTTGTTTTATCTTTTTTATTCCAGTTCCCCTTTTTCCTTAAGAAATCCGAATATTTTTTTATCTACTTCGGATATAATATCCAAGTCTTTATAATTCAACCATTTTATTTCCTCAATTTCACTTGTAGGCTTTAAAATCCCATTGTATTCAGCTCTGTAACAGCTCATTTTAACCAGAACACCTTCTTTCGCCCCGTCTGATTGTGCTTTGAAAGTCCCAACATATTCAATGGTATTGTTTTTGATCTGCACATCCAATTCCTCTGATATTTCCCTGATAAGGGTCTGTTCATCAGTTTCCCCTAATTCCCTTTTCCCCCCTGGGATATAGTATTTCGTCTTTCCTTTAGATCTTGTACTGAGGATTTGTCCATCTTTTGTTTCAATAAACGCTATTTTATCAACTTCTGTCATCTTCCAATGTATTGCCAATGGTTTGTGTATCTAGGGTTTTGGGGCACTTTCGTTTCGGCTTGTTGCTTGGTTAAATATAAATGCCTTATGTTTTTCATCTCGGTTCTTTGTTGGGCGGTATATTTTTATTTTATTCTTTCCAATTTATATTCTTTGTCAACAAGTATTTTTAGAAGTCCATTTTCTCCTCCCAAATGTCCCATGCCGACAGCAATAAAAACCGGCTCTTTTTCAACAAGATTTATTATGTCTTCAGTCCAGTTGTTGTTCCTTACGTTAACGCTCAATTCGACCATTTTTCTTGGCATTTGTGATGCCATACTGTCCTTAAATGCCAAAATTTGCTCTTTTTTGTACATTTCTAGAGTCTGTTGGTAAACTTGAATAATTCTATCTTTTTCAAAATCTGTTTTGAGAAATTCAATTTCACTTAAATCCGTCATAATTCTTAAGATTTCTTCGGTTGATTCAAGTCCAGATATTTTAATCTCATTGTTATTTGCGATTTCAATTAGTTGACCTTCCATTGAAACTAAATCATTTCCATATTCTGAAATTAATACCTTGTAGTTTTCAGTGAAGAATACAGGCATTTCAAAGTTTATGAATTTTTGTTGTCCATGTTTATCCGTTATATCTCTTTCCAATGCTAAAACCTTACATTTTTTAAGCTTTGATATTGCATTTTCAGAGAGCTTTAACTGATTTTTGGGATATAAATGAACTGTTCCGAATAGATAAGACTCTATTCCTGATTTAGAGGTAACCTTCCATAAATTCCCAAGTTCAAAATCTCCCTTTTTTGTTTTTGAACAAGAGTTTAATAGGAATAATAATATTAAAAATAGATATTTTTTCATATGTCATCGAATGGTTGGGCTATGAGTAACCTCGTGGTTTAACGTTAAACCTTGTAAGTACGCACTAAACTAAAAATCTATAAGGATTTTTAGAAGTAGGTGGTAACAAGTGATTATTCATAGTCATTGTTGGGCAATGTTTTTTATTCGGTTCACATTTTCAAGGTTTTTCCCGTAATCGATTAAGGTTGTTTTCAATTTCCGTCATTTTCATTTTTCCGATTATTGGATCCGCTTTAAGCTTTTTTATCAGTTCGGATTTATTAAATCCTGATTTAATGTTTTTCTTTTGGCCTACACCTGAATTTTGGTCTGTTATTTCTTGGACTCCATTTTTTTAAGTCTGTATTTGTGAAAGGAAACCAATATTAATGACATGGTAATTCCAAAAAAGAAGGTCATGAATAGGAATTCCCATACTTTGAACCCATTGCCATTAGCTAGGTCAAAACCTAACATTATCGGTCGTCAGTAAAAAAGCCTTTATGTACGATTTTGTAATCGGTTTCATTAAATATTGCCTGACTAGGGGCTGTCCGCACATATCCCCATCTTCGGTTTTATGGCCTACAAGTGGGCAAAGGAAAAAAAGAACGCTTGGGCACCTCATAAAAAATCCTATTTGCTTATTACTTTAATGGTTTCTTTTACCTGTTGCGCAATGGCTCTTGCCTTACTTAGGTCCTTGTCAACAATGGTAACATGGCCCATTTTCCGAAAAGGCCTGGTCTCTCTTTTGCCATAGATGTGGGGGGTAACCCCATCCAGTTTCAAGATGTCCTCAATATTTTGGTAGACCACATTTCCAGTATGTCCTTCCGCACCTACCAGATTCACCATTATCCCCGCCACCTTACTTTCCGTACTGCCCAAGGGCAGTCCCAGAATGGCCCGGATATGTTGTTCAAATTGATTTGTGTAGCTGGCCTCAATACTATAATGTCCACTGTTGTGTGGTCTGGGAGCCACCTCGTTGACCAAGATCCCATCTTCGGTTGTCTGGAACATTTCAACAGCCAATAGCCCAACATGTTGTATATGGTCGGACACTTTAAGTGCGATTTCCTTGGCTTTTTCCGCTACTTTGTCATCAATACGGGCCGGACATATAACGTATTCGACCTGGTTCGCTTCAGGATGGAATTCCATTTCAACGACCGGGTAGGTGGTAACATCGCCCTTTGTGTTCCGGGCCACGATTACAGCGAGCTCATTCTTGAAAGGAATCATGTCCTCGGTAATGCACTCGCCAGGGGGTAGCCCTTCCAGGTCACCAATGTTTCGTATGACCTTCACCCCTTGGCCGTCATACCCGAACTGGGCACTTTTCCAAACAAAGGGAAAGGACAGACTTTTGTTTTCGATGCTATCCTTGATTTCACTGGCATAGGCAAAGCATGAAAAAGGTGCTGTTGGGATATCGTTGTCGATATAGAACAATTTTTGTCTGGCCTTGTTCTGTACAATACGTAATGCCACCGTAGGCGGATATACTTTTACCCCCTCGTGTTCCAATCTTTCAAGTGCATCCACATTCACATTCTCAATCTCTATGGTCAGTACATCGACCTTCTTCCCGAAATTGTAGACGGCATCAAAATCCAATAGGTCGCCGATAAAAAACGCATCGCAGGCTATTCTGCAGGGGGCGTCCTTGGAAGCATCCATGACCTTGGTGTGTATATCGAATTTCCGGGTTTCATACAACATCATTTTACCTAGTTGGCCACCGCCTAATATGCCTAGTTTAAAGTCAGATGAGAAAAAATCCATGTGTGTTGGTTTGTGGGGTTAGGGTTAGTGTTCGTTGTGTGTCGATAACAAAAATACATCGAATTCTTAAAACGGGATGGTTGTGGTCCAAAAAGAGAAATCAAAATGGTATCTTTGTAATCCTAAAAAACCTAAACCATTGATAAAACTACACGATAAGTACTTTAAGCCTTTCCTTAGTGAAGAGCGGATTCTTGCAGCAGTGAGGTCCATTGCCCAAAAGGTGGCCGTGGATTATAAGGATGGGATACCTGTTTTTGTGGGGGTATTGAATGGGTCCTTTATGTTCATGGCGGACTTTTTAAAAGAATATCAGCACCTTTGTGAAGTATCGTTCATAAAATTAAGCTCATACCAAGGCCTGACCTCCACGGGGATTGTCGAGACCTTGTTGGATCCTCCCGATGATTTGGAGGGAAGGAGCGTGATCATTCTAGAGGATATCATAGATTCCGGGCGCACACTCAAGGAACTGGTACATCTCTTCAATAATATCAATGTAAAGGAATATAAGATCGCTAGCTTGTTCTACAAGTCCGAAGTGTATAATGGAGAGTATTCGATAGATTATATCGGGATAGATATTCCAGATAAATTTATTGTGGGATATGGTCTCGATTATAATGAGTTGGGGCGTAATCTTAGGGAAGTTTACCAATTAAATGAAAAACATATGATCAATCTAGTTCTTTTTGGCAAGCCAGGTGCCGGAAAAGGTACACAGGCCGAATTTCTTAAAGGCCAGTATAATTTAAAACATATTTCAACGGGTGATGTTTTCCGTTACAATATAAAGAACGGGACCGAATTGGGGAATCTGGCCAAATCCTATATGGATAAAGGTGATCTGGTGCCTGATGAGGTGACTATTAAAATGTTGCAGGACGAGGTTGAAAAGCATCCTGAGGCCAGTGGGTTTATCTTTGATGGTTTCCCAAGGACAGTGGCACAAGCCAAGGCCTTGGATGGATTCCTGGAGACCAAGGATATGAAGATAGATGCTACCCTTGCCCTCGATGCGGACGATGAGTTGTTGATACAACGTCTTTTGGAGCGTGGTAAGATCAGTGGGAGGACGGATGATCAGGATGAGTCCAAGATCAGGAACCGTTTCGAGGAATACAACCAAAAAACAGCCCCACTGAAGGACTATTATGAAGCCCAGGGCAAATACCATAGTGTTAATGGTGTAGGTGCCATTGAGGATATTACCCGTCGTTTGGGCAAGGTAATAGAGGAATTGTAGGTATGCAAATGCCATATGGATAGTTCTTCTATTATGGTCAAAAGCTTTGTTTTTTTGGAAAATAGATCACAGGCAAACTAAAATTGTCCCAGTACAAGTCACACTAATTAATGGTAAATACATTTAAAAATGACCGAAGGCAATTTTGTTGATTATGTGAAGATCCATGCCATTTCTGGTAATGGAGGCAAGGGTTCCGTACATTTGCACCGGGAGAAATATATTACCAAGGGCGGCCCTGATGGAGGTGATGGCGGTCGTGGTGGCCATGTCATCGTTCGGGGCAATAAAAACCTGTGGACCTTGGTCCACTTTAAGTTCAAGCATCATTTTAAGGCAGGTCATGGCGGACATGGCAGTAAAAACCGAAGTTCAGGGGCCGATGGCGAGGATGTGTATATGGATGTTCCCTTGGGTACGGTCATCAGAAATACCGAAACCAATGAGATCCTATTCGAGATTACCGAGGAAGGGGAGGAAAGGATACTTGTTGAAGGTGGTATGGGAGGTCGTGGCAATTGGCATTTTAAGACCGCTACAAACCAAACGCCCCGTTATGCACAACCAGGTGTAAAAGGGCAAGAGATTGATGTTACCATAGAGTTGAAGTTATTGGCCGATGTGGGCTTGGTGGGTTTTCCCAATTCGGGTAAATCTACCTTATTGGCGGCCATTACATCCGCAAAACCCAAAATAGCGGATTATGAGTTTACCACATTGAAACCCAATTTAGGGATTGTTGGGTATCGCGATTTTCAAAGTTTCGTCATGGCCGATATTCCGGGTATTATAGAGGGTGCCGCGGAAGGAAAGGGTCTTGGGCACTACTTTTTAAGACATATTGAACGAAATTCGGCCCTTTTGTTCCTGATTCCGGTAGATAGTGATGATATCAGCAGGGAATATAGGATTCTGTTGGACGAATTACGGCGATATAATCCTGAACTATTGGATAAGGAACGTTTGGTGGCCATTTCGAAATGTGATATGCTCGATACCGAACTGATGGATGAAATGAGGATTGGGCTGGATAAGGATTTTAAGGACGTTCCGTATATGTTCATTTCCTCTGTTGCCCAGCTTGGCATCCAAGAGTTGAAGGATGAACTATGGAAAATGCTTAACAGTTAATCGAAATTAAAGCTTTTACCTTAGATAAAAGCCGTGTTTTACTTACATTTAGGTAAAGTAAAGATGATGGAAAATAGATACTGTTTCTTATTGATAGCTCTTTTGTCTGCTTCTTGCCAAGCGGTTCGCGTGCAGACCGATTATGAAAAGGGAACGGATTTCTCCAATTATACGACATATGATTATTACGATGGCCTCGACACAGGTTTGGGTGGATTGGAAGAAAAACGATTGATCAGGATTTTTGATGTGGCCATGCAAGGTAAAGGATTACTACTTTCGGAAGAGCCTGATTTTTTTGTCAATATCCAAAGTGAGGTCTATCAAGCCCGAAACAATAATACTGTTGGACTGGGTATAGGGGGTGTTGGAGGAAATATTGGCGGGGGTGTCTCCGTTGGTGTTCCTGTCGGACAGGCCAAAGTACAACGCGAAATCATTTTCGATTTTGTCGATAGCCAAAACGGACAATTGTTCTGGCAGGCCAAAACGAGCAGTGGCTTTAATGAAAAAACCACTCCGATGGAGCGGGAACTTGAACTTCAGGAAATTGTGGGGAAAATGTTGTCGAAGTACCCACCAAAACCCAAGAAATGAAATTCCACTTAAGTAATAGCAACGATTAGTTGAGTAAGTTCCTGTACTTGTTCCTATAACCTATCAACATGGCAATATTCAGGATAAGAAGAATAAGTGACCCTATTATCGTGGAAGGTGCCAAGGTGATATGAAAGAGAACAGCGTTGATGGAAACACTCATTAGGATAAGGGCCATTAAAGCACCGTATTTGTTGAGGAGGAAGGCCAGACCCGCCAAAACTTCAACAACCCCTACCAAAAACATTGTTCTTGAACTTGCCATACTTCCCATATATCCCATGGCGGCTTCGCTCATTGCACTGTTGTCCATAGGTATAAAACTGTAAAATTTATTGAGCCCAAAGGCTAGGACGAATAGGCCGAAAAGTATTCTTAAGGCCATGAAGACTTGTGGGTTCATAATGCATAGGTTTATTTTGTTGTACGAATATAATGAAAATCAGTTGTTTATGGGTACTGTTTTTTGGGATTTATGATATTCGGCCAGAATCCCGACCATTCATAAAGACGTATAGAAAGTCGTTTTCGTAAGGCCCACTACCTTCTGTAGGCAATGTCTCCCTTACTGTCCATCCCCACTGTCTACCACTACACGGAACCCTTCTGAATGACTTGAGAATTCCGGGGCATACATACTTTGGATCGTAGTGGTACCGTTACTGAATTCCCCTGCATTGTTCACTCTTAGGTCGTATTCGAACACATAAATACCCTTTGGTAAATAATCGAAAAAGAAATTGGTACTGGCATCCTTGGTACTTTCATAATACCCTAAACCGTCTTGCCATTTATAGCTTGAAATTACATTTATGGGTTCAAGTCCGGCAGCACGCATGTCCTTCATATGGACAAACTCCATATTCCGGTCAGAACGGAGCTCAATGCGTACACGCACCAAGTCACCCACTTTCAGGGTGCTGTTCTCGGTGATTTCCGAAATTACCTCAGCTGTATCGGTATTTTTTTTGAGGAATAATTTTTTCTTTAGTTGTAAGGGTGTCCTAGCGGATGTTATTTTATCCAGGTCCTCAAAATATTGCCAGTATAAGGCGCCCCAAGCAATACCATCCCCTTTTTTGGCAAGTTGGACTTCACCCATTCCAGGTTTGATCTCACTGTTGTTCCATGATGTCTTGTAATATCCCGTGCCGGCTTCAACGGAAACATTCTCCATTTTGGAAGGTTCGATCTTTTCACCACCGATTAGGACATCTACGGCTTGGGTAACGGAAAGCCAATCGTTGCCCTGTAGTAACAATGCGTATACCGCATCGGTAGTGGCCTTGGTCGTTTTCCATTGATTGGTCTGTTTGTTTTTTAACAACCAGACCTTAAGGTTATCGACTATGGTGATGTCATTTCCGATTTCAGAAAAGGCCTCGATAAGTAGGGATTGGGTCTCTATAGGTGCCTGGTACCAGAACCAGGATGAGGTATTCTCTTTCCAGTACATTCCCATTTCCTCGGAATCAATACTATTTTGCTTGAGCGATCGCAGGATCTTGTTCGCTGTCAAAGTATCATTGCCCCTATATAGGGCCAAGGCCAATATCCCCTTGTTGTAAAGACTGCGTTTTGTCCAGTAGGTTTTGGCCTGCCCCCGATAATAATCCATAATGCCATCCACTTTCTTAGAGGTCTTGATCTCATTAAAAAAACTGCGCATATATAGATAATGCATTTGCATATGGCTTAGATGGTCATCATTGGGGTTGGTTGCATATTTCTTCATTTGTTCGTACTCCGATACAAACTCGTTATCCAAATAGCGGATTGCCTTGGCAATCATCTCTTTCTGTTTGTTGTTTTTACTTGGTACGACGGAGAGTTTTTTCAGGTGGCCAAGTCCGGTAATGATATGTTGGGTGATAAAACGGTTCTCCCGTCCACCTTTAAACCATGCCCAAGCTCCACTGGACATCTGGTTTTGTTGGAGTTTGTTCAAGGCATTGGCCTGTTCATCCCTCATTTTGTTCAGGTCGAAAAGGAAGGCGATCCGTTTTTTCTGGGCAGTCTCGGATTGGGCATCCCGTAACCAAGGGGTTTCCTGGATCAGAAGGGATTTTAGTTCCTTGTTCTTTTCCAAATTACCCAATAAGGCGTCCGAACTTGCCCATTGGTCAAGAACATCACGGATTCTTGGGGAGCTATTGGCAATATGGCCCGCTAGGGAATTTGCATAATAGCGTGAAAAAACCTGTTCGTTGCAATCATAGGGGTACTCCATTAGATAAGGCAAGGCCTGTATGGCGTACCATGCAGGATTGGAAGTGATCTCCAAGGTGAGTTTATGGTTTCTTAGGGTGGTTGAGGTGTTGTCCCTCAATTTGTCCAAGGTAAACGTCTTGGTTTGGTCACTGCGTACCCACATAGGTAAGGTTTCGGTCACCATTTTGCGATTGGTCAATACTGGGAGTACATTCTGTTCCCCATCGCTGAAATCCCCCGCTTTCGCAATAACCGTATATTGAACGGCCTGTAAATCGGTGGGGACCTTCAATCGCCATGATACTTGGGTATTGCCCAGAGAGTCTACGGAGAAAGAAACCTTGCCAGGTTGTTTCCCGGTTTTGGAAGATAGTAACTCCTTGGAGATATCCTTTCCGGAAACAACATCGACCAATGCCAATTCAGCTTGTCCCAATAGTTTGTTTTTGGTAAGGTTGGCTATTTTGGAACTTATTACGATTTCATCACCTTCACGTAGAAAACGAGGTGCATTGGGCATGACCATCAATTCTTTTTGTGTCACCGTCTCTAAGGTGGTAATGGCACTTTGTAGGGATTTTGTATGTGCCAGAAGTTGTAGCTTCCATTGGGTCAAGGCCTCTGGGCCGGTAAAACTGAAAGAGACATTTCCCTCTTTGTCGGTATGCAGTTGGGGAAAGAAAAAAGCGGTCTCCTGTAGGTTCTTTCGAATGGGGACCGTGTTCAGGCCTTTTTTTTGTTGGTTTTCCCCATCGGTCACATTCTCCTTTTTGTCAGTATATGCAAGGTTACCGTCATCCTCAATGATTGCCATCCCATTCAAGGCATTCCCCTCAGCTTTATCCATGGCCATCATTGGAACGGCATTTTCCATAAATCTTTTTGCCCGATAGTTTCCGGACCGTTGTCCAAAATACAGCCCAAACCAATCAAAGCTGTCATACTGCTGCTGCCTATACCATTTTTTATGGGTATGGTCATTGAACACCCTAAAGGAAGTACTGCTAAAGCTCTTATAGGCATTGCTTTGGTAAATTGAATGATATGTAGGGTCGTATAAGGGGTGGAAAGTCCATGAGTGACCTTTGAACACATCCAGGGAAGCATCGTACATGCTGGCCAAGACTTCGGCAGTCACTTTTTCCCCTTTGGCCCCCTTGATCTTGAAACCCCATGTTTCATCACTGCCAGGTTGTAGCTTGTCCCGAAAGGTCAAGGTCTCTACCTCTAAATCGGTTTTGGGGTATGGGACTATAATAGGGAGGGTATTCGAAACAAAGGAGTTAAAGGCGGAAAAACTATAGTTAATGGAAAAACCACCAAGGTCATCCTTGTTGACCGGAACAGTTATGGTCTTGGAACCATTGTTCAAACGGATCGATTGTGTGTCGGTTATTCTTTGGCCCTTTTCAATATGGAGGGTCACCAAGAGGTCCCCGGCACCCGAGGACAAAGTGATACGGGCAGTTTCCCCAATGGAATAACTATCCTTGTTTGTTTTGATGCTGAACAGTTGTTTGTCCGCCAATGTCCTGTCCTTTTCGCTGAAAAGGGTCGTTTGCGCCTCATCTTTTATTATATGCCCGAATTTATCCTTGGTTTCCAGTAGGATACGGTATTTCCCTGAGGCCCATTTTTTGATGTTCCCCAAACTGATTTCATTGGATGTATTGGTGTCGAATGATTTTTCGAGGACCATTTCCCCATTTTCCCATTGTCTGGGGTCATGCTCGTTTTTATAGGCGTCATGGGGGAAAAGACCTTTGAATTCTTCCTTGTTGAAACCAGCATAGTCGGGTGATTTCCAAGGTCGGTCCCGCAATACGTTCCTAGGGGGTCTTAACTTGTAAATTTTAATAATCCCTTTGGCAGGTATAAATTGACCATTTAAGTTTTGGGTTTTTATGGTGATTATGGGATCCTTCTTATCCTTGTTGAGCATTCCCTCTACGGACATATTGGCTGTAAGTGCATGGTACCCTATACGGACCGTTGTATTGGTACTGTGGGTTTCCCCATTGATGTCGGTAACATCGGCCGTTATTTCATAATTGAAAATAGGGGAGCTGTCCCTATCGGCGGATTCATCAGGTATCGCCTTGAATTTTAGTTGGTAGTTTCCCGACCCATCGGTCAATGTTTCCCCCTGTGTTATTTCCTGTGGTGCGGTGGGCCAGTACCAATAACACCATCTTGGGTAGTTGACTATTCGTTTTACGCGGTATGTGACTTTGGCATTGGTGACGGCGCTTCCGGAATAGGCCATGGCCTTTCCGTTAACGATAATGCTATCATTTACCTTAAAGGATCCGGTGATTGGGTTGAATGAAGTCTCGAATTTTGGACGTTTGTATTCTTCGACAGAGAAATTGGCAGCCCCATTGATGCTGATGGTGCCTGAACTTACCTGCAATGTATAATTACCGGTAAGACCGTTGTTGGGCAGGATGAATTCACCAGTAAAGGAACCGTATTCATTAGTGGTGTACTTTTGTTGGGCCACTTCCTGATAGTTGACGTCACGAAGCGTAACAAGAACCGTTGTGTTCGTTTGGATACCGGAATTTCCATTCTGTTGTGAGACGGCAATCCCTTTAAAATATACAGGTTGCCCAGGTCTGTAAATACTACGGTCCGTAAATACAAATGCATTATGGTTTACTTCATGTGCGATTGGTGGATTTGTTTTTTCATAAATGTGATAATCCCCAAAATAGGCGGTATCGTTATTGGTGGTAATCGTTGCGCCGATACTTGTCCATTGTTTATCGGGCAATGGTATTTTAACCTCGCCTAGATTGTCGGTGGTGAATGTCCCTGTCACGAAAGCCCGATCATAGTTCTCCCGGTATGATAGTTCCAGTTTCGTATCCGGCTTGGGTTGTCCATTGTTACGGTCGATTACCTGGAAAATATGGTGTGTTTGTGTGCGGGTCTCGACCATGGCCAGATTGGTGACCTGTATATCGGTGTAGGCGAACGAATTGTTTTTACCTTCCGGGGTGGCAAGGATGATATAGAGACCATTGTCCAATTTGGGCAATATGATCTCGGTACCGTGGTTTTGGAAATCACCTTCGTTCTTTAGGGAGGCCTTCCATGATTTGGCCAATTCCATTTTTTTTATGAAAGCGAGCTTTTTAATTTCCGGGTAAAGTTTGTTCAGCCGCTTTAGGTCGCTAAATTTCAATGTATAGGCTGAAAGATGTAGGTTTTGTTGGTTTCTATAATCGACCAATAGTCGGGAAGGTTTATCGATAGGGATAAAACGTTCTGCCCTTAATTGCAGTTTTTTTTCATGAATGGATGATGTAAGGTCCCTACTTTTATCGGCCGCTTTACTTTTCGGGAATTTTTTGATTATCGAATCACACAGTGCTGCTGCTTCTTTTAGTTTCCATTGGTGGTTTTTGTTGGTTTCTGGGTTGTAGGTATTGCCCCATTGGTAGTATAGGGAAGCAATCTCATATTTGTAAAGTGCGGATACTTCGTCGGGTGCTGTTTCCGTCACGGAATTCTGCAATACTTCCAGATAGTATTGTTCCTTATTCGGGAAAACAGCATGTTGTTGTACAAATTTCAAGCGGTCTAGATCAACATCCACCAAGGCTTGCGTGTTCTTGTTGGCCAAGTGGAACCCGAGTAGTTGTTGGTATAGCAGTAATGCCTTGGATTGCAATGAGGTGTCGTCCGAGGTATCTATTTTCTCTGTGATGAACGATTGGGCCTCGCATAATAATTCGGGATTGTCGATTTCGAATTTATTGGCAGGTCGTGTAATATTCGTCTCTTGGGTCTTGTAAAAATCTAAGGCCGTATGGGCGATAATATCGTAAAGGGTAGGGCGGAAGGCCTCTGAGCCCTCCTGTCCGTGCAGGATTTCCTTGAAAGAACCTACCTTGGCCTGTTGTAATGTCTTGGGATCTGCCAATGCATTCCCAAAATGGATGTTGATTTCCTCAAAGAGGGTTGTCAGGTCCCAAGTCCTAAAATCAATCGGGTCGGTCTTTGCCCCGGTTTTGGTCCTATTGTAGAATTTATATCGGTTTTGCTGAAAAAATTGCCAATACAGATTGGCCAAGTAACTCTCCAATATATTTTTGGTCGGTGGTTTCGCTTGTGCTATCCCTTGCCTAAAATCATTGATGATCTGTAGTTGGGCATCCTCCTCCAAGATCATGGTGTATTTCGATAAATAAAGAAGCGACTTTATGGTTTGGGTGGTATTATTCTCCCTTTTCGCCTTTCTTGAGATACCTTCCACTATCCCTAGGGCAGACTTGGTCAAGGCTTCCTTTTCAAATTGGGTTACCTTTTTCCATAGGACTTCATAGGATTCGTCGCTTTTTTGGGAATGTGACATTTGGGAAAATAGAATCATGGTTAATATTGCAATGAGATACTTCATGGTTATGGAATTAGTGAACAAAGATGTGCAAAACCTATGCCAACGGCAATAATAAATGGGTTAAAGATATATATGAAGGTGATATGTGTTTTTTGGATACGCCATTTGCCATGGTGACCATGTATTGTTTTTTAGCAGGATATTGTCAGGTAAATTTATGGTTAACACAAGGAATAGTAGTGATGTTGGGGTTCTCGATTTTAAAACGTTCGCCAATTGCACGTGTGTTTTCAATATAGGTGGAATCTTTTTTGACTTGGTCGGCTTTGGTGTTTTGCTTTTTTCCTAGAATAGCCGATGTCTTCTTTGGGCATCTCTTGTAGAACTGATTCTTCTGGGATATCGAATAGGGTAGGCCCAAGCATGGGCTGCGAACTGGAAAAACGCTCCGATTTAAAACTGTTTTAAGTTTCAACAACTGATCTAGTTGTTTTTTTAAAGCGGCTATTCCTTAGTTTTTGCTGTTGGTCTTTTGGTTGGGGTCCCCACCATTGCCACAGCATGAAAATACTCAGATACAGCAATAAAAACAAATATTTTATGGAGTTTTACACCTGCTTTTTTGTGATAAATTACCAATAGTAATTCCATCGGAAAAATGCCTTTTTCCAAACGCTTGCAATACAATATAAGACCGCCTGGGCACCATTGCAATAGTTTGGTCTTGTTGCGTAGCTTGTTTACAGATATATAGACGACTTATCCGTGGGAGACTTGGATAATTCCGTTTGCACATGTCAAGACCCTTATGCGTATCGGTGGGTGGCGCATACATCCCAAATTTACAGCTACTATCAAGTCTTAACATAAGTTCTGATTTTGAAAATACGAAACTGGATCGATAGGTAATTTAAGTCAAGATGCAGTCGCTTGAAGGGATACATGTCGAATATCAAGTGCATAACCAGTAACCTCAATCAACCCTTTGGAGTTGATTTGAAATCTAAAGCCTCCGTTTTTAACGGAGGCTTTTTGCTTTTTTAGTCCTTTTCAAATCCATAAATAGTTGTTTGCATTCCAGCAATTTTCCATTCGCCATTCACTTTCTCCATAAGTCTTGTCTCACGTTTTATTCCTCGAAGTGAGTCCTGTTGCCTATAAGTGACCCAAGCTCCATTTCCGTAAAGGCGTACATTGATTTTGTCCAACAGTTTGGGAACAGGTTCGGGCTCCGGATGTTCCTCTATGAATGTTTTGACGAACTGGCTTATTTCTTTCCATCCGATAGATTCCGAAAAAGTACTGTCCACAAAATTCATATAGACTTTAGAGATGCTTGGGTCGTGTACCCAATTTTTTGTCCAAGCCTCGTAATCTCTCTGGAAAGCATCTTTTGTTTCGTTGTTCAGCCTTTCCAAAATCGCTTGTTTTTCCAATTCAGGATTTATTTTTTGATTAACGGTTCTGTTAACTTCACTTTCTTTTTTTTCTTTACAACTTACGAAGATGCAAAGTGTCAATAATGTGAATGCCAATAGGTTTTTAATTTTCATTTTCTTATCTTTTAGCTTGAAGCCAACGTTACTTATAACCGTTGGTTGTGGCTAAAGTAGCAAAGATTTCGGATTATTCACAGGTGGGGGCAATTACAGAAAGGATTCAGACGAAGTGGAACCCGCTGCAATTATGGTTGCCATTGTTGTACATGTTTTTTTATTCCTTATTCAGATTTTTCAAATCAATTCCTCTAAAATATCCGTTCTGTTTATAATTTTTTATACAGTGTTCTAAATTGGCTTTTCTGTATCCGCCAATGGCCTTTAGGGATTGGTTGAGCTTGAAATGATAGCTCTCATCAATAATATTTTCACCATAATTGGGGGCCAGATACCCATACCAAAGGGCCGCCGCTTTCATGTTGGATGTGTGATAGTAACAATCGGCAAGGTTCTTTATGGGTTTTGAGCTCTTGTTACGGGACAGTAGTTGCTCGTAAAGCGGAATGGCATCGCTGATGATAATAGATGTTGTCAAAGTATATTTTTGAAAGTTGAACCTTATCGATTAAGTAGGGTAGAAGACGGAAAATATGCATTTCGTCAGGTATTTTAACCGCTTTGTCGATATCGGGTGTGTTTGGAATACAGTTCTTTTGGTGTTTTTTTTCGAGAGATCAATGTCTATCTTTGCGGTGTAAATAGATTTTCATGCAAATACATTTTATCGCCATAGGGGGTAGTGCCATGCACAATCTTGCCTTGGCACTTCACCATAAGGGGTATACCGTTTCTGGGAGTGATGATGTCATTTTTGAACCTTCAAAAACAAGACTTTCCGATAAGGGGTTGCTGCCTAGCGAATTCGGTTGGTTTCCTGGGAAAATACATACAGGTTTAGATGCCGTCATACTTGGGATGCACGCAAGGCCGGATAATCCTGAGCTTTTAAAAGCCCAGGAATTGGGGGTTAGGATCTATTCCTATCCAGAGTTCCTGTATGAGCAATCCAAAGATAAGACCCGCGTGGTTATTGGGGGCAGTCATGGCAAAACGACGATTACTTCGATGATCCTACATGTGCTCAATTATCATGGTATAGCAGTCGATTATATGGTAGGGGCCCAATTGGATGGATTTGACCGAATGGTACATTTGACCGAGGAGAATGATTTTATTGTATTGGAAGGGGATGAATACCTGTCGTCACCGATAGACCGTAGGCCAAAATTCCACCTGTATAGGCCTAATATAGCGTTGTTGAGTGGTATAGCTTGGGACCATATCAATGTGTTCCCGACTTTTGATGATTATGTGGAGCAATTCCGGATTTTCGTGGATTGTATAGTGAAAGGTGGGAGCATCACTTATAACGAGGAGGACAAAGAGGTTAGAAAGGTAGTGGAGGCATCGGAAAATGCAATTCGAAAATTACCTTATAGGACTCCTGAATATAAGGTGGAAGACGGCCAAACTTTTTTGGAAACCCCGGAAGGCCCTATGCCTATTGAGGTTTTCGGAAGACATAATCTGAATAATTTGGCCGGTGCCAAATGGATATGCCAAAATATGGGTGTTGATGAGGATGACTTCCATGAGGCTATAGCTACATTTTCGGGTGCCTCAAAACGCTTGGAGAAAATCGCCGAAAGTGGATCGTGCGTAGTGTACAAGGATTTTGCGCATTCACCAAGCAAGGTAATGGCAACTACGAATGCAGTGAAAGAACAATACCCAGATCGAAAGGTGATCGCTTGTTTGGAATTACATACTTACAGTAGTTTCAATGCCGATTTTTTAAGGGAATATAAAAGGACTTTGAATGCAGCAGACGAGGCCATTGTTTTCTTTTTGCCCGAATCGGTGAAGACCAAAAAATTAAAAGAGGTAACCCCCGATCAAATTTCGGAAGCCTTTGAATACAATGGGCTAAGAATCTTCACGGAATCCGATGCGTTTAAGGAATTCGTGTTTGGTGAAGATTATGATGGTTCCGTTTTGCTTCTTATGAGTTCGGGAAATTATGGTGGACTTGACCTCAAGGCGGTGAAGAATTTGATAGAGGGGTGAGATAGACGGCCATTTTGGCCTTGGGTTTTCCTTTAAACAGGTATTTTGTCATCATAACAGTAATGTCTTGCCGTTAGGTGGATAATTTTGGTCATGAAAATCAACAAGTTCTTCGTATTGGGGAAAATTGTTCATTATCTTTAGCGGATGCAAGAAAAGCCAACCTCTTTCCCTATAAAGCATTGGGCCGATGATGATAAGCCCAGGGAGAAATTGGTACATAAAGGCAAATCCACTTTGTCCAATGCTGAATTGATAGCCATTTTGATCGGCTCTGGTAGCCGGGATGAAAGTGCTGTGGAGTTATCGAAGCGGATTCTTTCTTCCGTGGATAATAACCTGAACGAGCTTGGGAGACTTTCTATAAAGCAATTGATGAAGTTCAAGGGTATTGGTGAGGCTAAAGCGGTAACGATTGCGGCAGCTTTGGAAATCGGTAGAAGGAGAAGGGGGGAAGGGGCCCAAAAAATAAGCAAGATAACAAGTAGCAAGGATGCCTTTGAGTTATTGCAGCCGAATATGGGCGAATTGCCCCATGAGGAATTTTGGATTGTCTACCTGAACAATTCGAACAAGGTGATTCATATGGCCCAATTGAGCAAGGGGGGCATTACAGGTACTTTGGTAGATGTCCGCCTAGTTATGAAACAGGCATTGGAACTTGGCGCAGTAGCCCTTATCTTGGCACATAACCATCCTTCGGGCGGTTTAAGACCAAGCAATGCGGATAAACAATTGACCAAGAAACTTAAAAATGCAGGTGCCTCCTTGGACATAAAAATTTTGGATCATCTGATCATTACCCAAAAGGATTACTTTAGTTTTGCTGATCGATCTATTTTATAAACCTCTATAAAAAGCACAGATGTTACTGATCTATACCTATAAGATAACACCACGGTTTAGTTACGTCATGCGCCAGATATTTACCAGGGTCTTGGGGATAAAGGTATCCTATACGACCAAGGTCGAGGATTTTATAAAGCATACCGGGGCCAAGATGACCTATACCAAACAACCTTTGCAGAATGAGTTCTTCGTAAGAAGCAATGACCTTCTTTTTGAACAGGGTATCAATGACATCCAAATCAATGTGGCGGATTGGGAAGGTGTGCCTTGTTTTTTTACAACGGGCGGGAACAGTGCCTTGCCTTTCGATATTTTTTCCGCCAGTTTTTATTTACTCTCCCGTTATGAGGAGTATCTGCCACATGTAAAGGATATGCACGGTAGATTTTCCCCAAAGGATAGTGTTGCCTACCAGAATGGTTTCCTGACATTACCGGTAGTCGATATTTGGGCCAATAAGCTGTTGGATAGATTGCTGGAACGATTTCCCGATATGGAGGTCAGGAAACCTACATACAGGTATACTTCGATTATCGATGTGACCACATCACATTGTTTTGCGCATAAGGGCCTCACACGAAGTGTTGCAGGTTTTCTTCTCGATTTGGTGAACCTTAGGTTGAAACGTCTGTTCAAAAGGATATTAGTGTGGCTTGGCCTACGAAGGGATCCCTATGATAATTTTGATTTTTTAATAGAAAAAAGGAAAGAGTACGATATCAACTGTATGTTCTTTTTTCAGTTTGCCATGTATTCCACCTATGATAAGAATGTATCCCCGAACAATAACAATTTCCGTTTTCTGATAAAATCCATGGCGGATTATTGTAAGGTTTCCTTGGCAGCCTCATACAGTTCGTTCAACGATGTAGAGGTATTGAGGAAGGAAAAGAAGAACTTGGCAGAGGTGATCAACAGGCAAGTGAAGTATTCAAGAATGCGGTATAATAGGGTAGATGTGCCCCAGACCTATCGAAATTTGGTCGATGCCGAGTTTACGGACGATTTTACAATGGGATACACCCATGAAATCGGGTTTAGGGCAGGTACTTCATTCCCATTTTATTTATACGATATCAATTTGGAGTTGCAACAGCCCATTAGGGTCCATCCCTTTGCATTCCATGATTATGCACTGCATGGGGAGGGGTCTGTTGAGGATATCTTGAACAAGGTAAAGTTGTTGTACCAAGAAGTGAAGAAAGTAAATGGGGAATTGGTATCGGTCTTTTCGAACGAACTTTTAGGGGCCGAGAACCATATAGATTGGAAAGTGATTTATGAGGAGATAATCAAGAATTACCATGTATAGCAAAAAGGTGTCGGATGTTTTTTTTGACCTGGACCATACCCTTTGGGATTTTGAGAAAAACTCAGCCCTTACTTTTGGGAAGATATTGAAGGCGAATCGTGTTGAGGTCGATTTGGGTGATTTTCTCGAAGTTTACGTACCTATAAACCTAGCGTATTGGAAACTGTATCGGGAAGGGAAAATATCAAAGGCCGAATTGCGTTATCAGCGTTTGAAAACAGTATTTGATGACTTGGGCCATGAACTGTCAGATACGGTTATAAATCAATTGGCGATTGATTATATTGAGCAGCTGTCTTCATATAACCACCTTTTTCCCAATGCCTTGGAGGTGTTGGAATATTTAAAGCCGAAATATAGGCTCCATATCATTACCAATGGTTTTAAGGAGGTGCAGGAGAAAAAGTTGGTAAATGCCAAAATCCGGGATTATTTTGATCAGGTAATCAATTCAGAGGTTGCCGGGGTCAAAAAACCTGATCCCCGGATTTTCAAATGGGCATTGGATAAGGCGCAAGCCACTTCCGAAAGTTCAATTATGATCGGGGATAGTCTGGAGGCCGATATCCTTGGGGCCAAGGAGGCAGGCTTTTATGCCTTGCACTTTAACGCACATAATGAACCTGAGCACGAAATTTGCGAGATAATCTACGATTTAAGTGAAATAAAAAAGTATTTGTAGAGTTTATAAGTCGTGTATAAGACACTTTTTATCGATAAAAAAGGTTGCTGTAATGATAAGGATTGGAACTTGTTTGTGGACTATATTCGCTATCTTGATGGTTGTATCATGTGTTGAGGAACAGGATTTCAATCAATATGAGGATATTAGTGTTACCCCAACCTATGAGGCCGGTCTTTTTTATTTAGAGGTTCCCGAAAGATCGGTCAATCAATTGACTGGGACGAACGTTTACTCACGGGATTTTGATTTTGGTGCCTTTTCAGAGGATATTTTCTCAAAAAGGGTAATGGAGGGTGTGCTTACGTATGAAGTTGGGAATACGACAAGCAAACCTTTAGAGGTTGAAGTCCGGTTTTTGGATGGGGACGGAGCCGTTTTGGATGCCGAACAATTCACCTTGGGTCCCGAACCCACTGCAGTTTTGACAAAGGAAACCCACTATGGCCCATATAATGGGGATATAAATATTATAAGGAACACCTCTAGTCTTTTTGTTGTTGTCACGAACCTTGGAGACACTTCAAGCACATCTACCCAAGAGAATCCTGTGTTTACCCTAAAGAGTAGCGCTAAATTCAAGGTTCATATAAAACAATGATAGCAAGGAGATTTTTTATAATAACCGTATTGTGGGTCGGGTTATATGTGCATGCCCAGAACAAACAATTATTATATGATTTTACCGAAGTGCCCCAGGCCTTGATGGTCAACCCTGGTATGGAAACTGATTTTTCATGGTATGCAGGTATACCCGCTTTGTCCGGTGTTTCCTTTCAAGCAGGGTCCAACGGTGTTTCGGTCAATGATATTTTTGCTGATGACGGTCTCGATATCAATGATAAAATCCGTGATAGGCTAATATATGGGATGTCTGTTCGGGATGAGTTGAGTGGGACCTATCAATTGGAGATTCTTAATGGTGGGTTCAGGGGCAAGGATTCAAGTTTTTTTTACTCCTTTGGATTGTACAATGAAGGTGATGCCATAGGTTATTGGTTCAAGGATTATGCTATCTTGGGCTATGAAGGAAATGCGGATAGGCTTGGCCAACGATTTGATCTGGGCCACCTTAAGACCCGGGGCGAAATGCTCAATGTTTTCCATTTTGGGATAAATAAGAAGATAAGCGGTAATTTGGTCCTTGGGGCAAGGGGGAAGATCTACTCCAGTATATTTGATTTCAATTCGACAGATAATGAAGGCTACTTCGTAACCACTGAGGGCCAGAACAATATTCTTGCAAATACGCTTAATGCCGATTTAGGGTTAAGGACTTCCGGTATAAACGCCATTGATAATGCCCTTGATGATGATAATATACCATCGACGATTATCAAGAGGGGTCTTTTTGGGGGTAATCTTGGCTTGGGGGTCGATCTTGGCTTTACGTATTATTTGGGTTCCCAAACGGTTCTGACCGGTAGTCTATTGGATCTCGGGTTCATCCATCATGCGAATGATGTTGAGAATTTTACGTTAAAGGGAAGTGCGACGATTGAAGGTGTGGGGATTATTTTGCCGGATGCCTTGTCGGACCCTAATCAGGATTTTTGGCAAGAACTTGTAGATGAAGTAGAACAGTTCGTTCCTTTTGAAAAGGAAATAAAGAGCTATCTGACTTTTAGGCCAACCAGGCTATACGGTTCTATCCGCCATAATTTTGGGAAGCCCATGCGGGGTTTGGCGCAATGTGATTGTGGTTATCGTGTGAAAGGAAAAGGCCCTAACGTTGTTAAATACCGCAATAGTATTGGTGGCCAAATTTATGTGGTGAATAGGCCTAGGGGACCCCAAAGTGCCGTTACCGCATTTTATCAACGGAGGTTTGGTAATTTTATGTCAATAAAGGCCACTTATACAGCCGATAAGTTCACATTTACCAATATAGGTTTAGGGGCAAGCATCCAGACCGGTTCTGTTAATTTCTATCTTATGGCAGATAATTTGCTGTCTTATGGGAATATAGCGGATAGTAATTATACATCTTTCCAATTCGGATTAAATATCATATCTTGGGGTAAGAAATGATATATTCCAGTTTATGAAAAAACTTAGTGCCTTCCTTATTTTATTTAGTGTGGTTGTTGGGTACTCCCAAGAAAACCTGAATGGTTATAAGTATATAATCGTACCGAAAAAATTTGAACCTTTCAAAAAGGAGAATCAATATAAGACCAGCACCTTGGTCAAATACCTATTCGTAAAAGAGGGGTTCAATGTGGTTTATGATGATGCTTTGCCTACTGAGCTGAAAAGGAATCGTTGTTTGGGGCTACAGGTGTTTTTGATTGATGAGTCATCAATGTTCACGACCAAAACGGCTTTGTTGTTAAAGGATTGCGCTTCAAAAGAGGTTTTGACTACAATGATGGGGAGTAGCAAGGGGAAGGAATACGAGAACTCGTATAGAGATGCATTGACCAAGGCTTTTACGACGATCAAGGCGCTAAACTACCGATATTCACCAAAGGAAGTGGAAAAAACGGCAATGATGCGGACGGCTCCCCGGCCAGAGGAAGAACATCCTAGGAATAAGGTGGATGGGGCCGTGGTCAAACAAGTCGCGAATCCCAAGGACCAATTGTACAAAAGTATTGCCCCCGTTGAATCAACGATCAAGAAGGCCGAGTCCGTAGAACGGACAGGGGTGTCAGGGGAACAGGGTAATTCGGATATGCTTTATGCCCAACAAATAGCAAATGGCTACCAACTTGTGGATGGTACACCTAAGATTCGGTTAAAAATATACCACACTTCCTTACAGGATGTCTTCAGTGTCCAATATGACAAGGATAATGGTGTAGTGTTCAAGAAGGATGGAAAATGGTATTTGGAGTATTCTTCCGATGGGCAGATAAAGAAGGAAACCTTGAACATTAAGTTCTAGGATCCGTATTTATCTTTCCAACGTTTTTCCAAAAAATCACCAATGACATTTTCACGTGGGTTTTTACCGGGTTTATAGAAACGGGTTCCCGTAAGCCCATCAGGTAAAAACTCCTCATCCACAAAGTTGTTCCCATACCCATGGGCATACTTGTATTCTTTTCCATAGCCCAAGTCCTTCATCAACTTGGTCGGTGCATTCCGTAGATGTAGGGGGACAGATAGGTCGCCTGTCTGTTTTACGGTCTGTTGGGCAGCGTTGATTGCCATGTAACTGGCATTGCTTTTTGCGGAAGTTGCCAAATAAATGGCACATTGTCCCAGGATGATCCTAGCTTCTGGATAGCCTATTGTGGTAACTGCCTGAAAGGTATTGTTGGCGATGACCAAGGCAGTTGGGTTTGCAAGGCCTATATCTTCGGAGGCGGATATCAACATTCTTCGGGCAATGAACTTTAGGTCTTCCCCACCCTCGATCATTCGTGCCAGCCAATAGACCGCTCCATTGGGGTCACTTCCCCGAATCGATTTGATAAAGGCCGAGACAATATCATAATGTTGTTCGCCGGTCTTGTCGTAGAGGACGGTATTGCTTTGTGCCTTGCCCAAGACCAATTTGTCGGTAATCGTGATGGTGTCTGACTGTTCCGAATTCACCACCAATTCAAGGATGTTCAGGAGTTTTCGGCCATCACCGCCCGATAAACGTAACAAAGCCTCGGTTTCCTTAAGTTCAATGTCCCTTGATTTCATGTAGGTGTCTTGCTGTATGGCCCTAGCGAGCAATGCTTCTAGGTCTTCTTTGCCGAATGCGTTCAGGACATACACTTGGCAACGTGACAATAAGGCGGGAATCACTTCAAAGCTTGGGTTTTCCGTAGTAGCGCCAATAAGGGTCACCCATCCTTTTTCAACGGCGCCCAGAAGTGAATCTTGTTGCGATTTGCTGAACCTATGTATCTCATCGATAAATAAGATCGGATTTTTTGGGGTGAACAGTCCGCCACTTTGTTTGGCCTTTCCAATAACCTCTCTAATGTCCTTTACGCCACTGTTGATGGCGCTTAGGGTGTGGAATGGTCTTTTGCTCTCATGGGCAATGATGTTGGCCAGGGTAGTCTTCCCTGTTCCTGGAGGCCCCCACAGTATCAAGGATGGGATTGTCCCTTTTTTAATTTGATGGGTCAAGGAACCTTGCTCACCGACCAAATGGTTTTGACTGATATATTCCTCTAAGGTCCTTGGGCGTACCCTTTCTGCCAATGGTTCATTCATGGGGTAAATTTAAAACAAAGTTACGATTGATCCGTTTCTTATAATATAGTATTGTGAACAATCGAAGGATTCCATTGGGGTTAAATGACAATTTATCATGTTTGTAGATCGTGGTAGGTTTTTTGAATGGAGGAAGTTATTTGGAAAGAATGTCTGAAAGCAAATATTTTAAGTTCACCAACTCTGTGGTAATCGCGCCTTTAGTGGGTGTTATACTAATATGGATGGTTTTTTGGTTAGAGCTACAGCTTCATGCCAATTTCAATGAATATGGGGTGTGTCCCAGAACCTTGAAAGGACTAAGGGGGGTGTTCCTGAGTCCGTTTATCCACGGGTCTGTTGAGCATCTGTATAACAATACCATGCCCTTGGCCATACTAACGGCCTCCTTGTTCTATTTCTACAGGGATATAGCTATGAAGGTGTTGGTGTACGGTCTGTTGTTTTCGGGGCTGTTTACTTGGTCCATAGGTCGGGATTCATATCATATTGGGGCCAGTGGTATGATTTATGTGCTGGCCAGTTTTATATTCTTCGAGGGTGTTTTCTCAAAGTATTACAGGTTGGTGGCACTATCGTTGGTGGTAGTGTTTATCTATGGAAGTCTTTTGTGGTATGTTTTCCCGATAGAGGATGGTATTTCATGGGAAGGACATTTAGGGGGGTTCGTTGCCGGACTTTTACTTGCCTTTTTCATGAAGGCCGAAACACCCTCGCCCAAAAAGTTCGATTGGGAACATGAGGATTATAATGGGGAGGCAGACGAATTTTTGAAACACTTTGATGAAGACGGCAATTTTATCGAAACAAAGCCCGAAGTAATGGAACAGCTAGCTAAACCTACTGTACAGGTTACCTATCATTACCGGGCAAAGGACGAAGGGGATGTGGCCAAGGATTGATCAATCCATTCTTTGACGGACAACCTCATAAAGGAACACACCGCAGGCAACGGAAACATTCAATGACCCTATCTTGCCCAATAATGGAAGTCTTGCGGTATGGTCCGCAGCTTTTATGACCGAAGGGGATACACCTTTATCCTCTGCCCCCATTACAATGGCAGAAGGTTCCTTAAAAGAAATGTCATATATGGTATTGGATGTTTTTTCAGTGGCAACTGTAACAGGGATACCCGATGCCTGAAGATGGTAGATCGCATCCTTAATGTGGTCCACTTTGGCGATTGGAACCTTAAAGGCAGCCCCGGCAGACGTTTTGATGGTATCCGCAGTTACGGGTGCAGCCCCCTTTTTCTGTATAACGATTCCGTCAACACCGGTACATTCGGCAGTTCTGATAATGGCCCCGAAATTACGGACATCGGAAATTTGGTCCAACAATAGGAACAGTGGTGTTTTTTTGCTTTCCAGGACTTCTTCGACTAAGGATTCAAGGTCATGGAAGGTAATGGGCGGGATACTGGCAACAACCCCTTGGTGGTTGTTTTTGGTGAGCCTATACAACTTCTCTGGGGGAACATAGGATACATTGATGCCGTTCTTGCGTATGAGACCCTCCAGTTCTTTCGATAAATCGCCTTTAAGTCCTTTTTGTATAAATATCTTATCAATGGCCTCACCGGCGTTTATCGCTTCGATGATGGCCCTGATACCGTAAATTCGAGTGGGTTTCTGCATAGGGTAAAGGTAGAGAATAAGTTAGAGATAAATACTGGTTTTGATATTGCGTGCACAAAAATATAAGTGGTATTGCTATTGTAGGTATGTTAAGTTTAAATTTCGGGGTAAAAAAGAACCGTTAAAATTAAATTTTAACGGTTCTTTAAATTTATAACCCATTTCTGAAATGGGTTTAGAAAGGTTTACTGTGGAGTATACACCGCATCGGCAGAATCTCCAAAGCAATTTTCCCAATGTATGGTAAGTGTGCCATCGGCATTTACCGTACCTGTAAGGTTGATTTCACAACCAAAGGCTTCGGACCATGTGCCACTAAGATTTCCACATATATCGGTCATGGTTCCTGCTGTTTCAAAGCAGTATCCATAAGGTGCACAGTACCAATCTTGATAAACTCCTGCGACTCCATCTGAAATTGAATATGTGCCACCGCCTTCATCAGTTAAAACAACGTCATAGGCAAAATCGACCAAGGGATTATTTACTGGCCCTCCATCAGTAGATGTCCCACTACTTACTACCCTGTAATTGCCTCCTAAATTAGAAGCACAAGAGACGATATAATCTAAACTGATCTTAAAATCTGAAATTTGATTGAAATCGGCAGCATAATAATTGGGTTCAGCTTTACTATTAAGTACTTCAATCTGTGAGCCATCTTTTAATGTATAAGATGTAAACAATTTCAATTTATCGCCAACCTGAACATCTGCGGTACTTGTTAGTTCCGAAAATGAGCTAATAATTTCAGGTCCTGATATGGAATATTCCTTAGGAAATGAGGTTACTCCCGTATCGAAAGTTGCCGGTCCATACAAATCACCGTCAACAGTAATATAGAATGCTTTTAAGTCGAAAGAGGTTGGTGTTCCAACACCTACTCCTACAGTGAAGTTTAAAGTTAGTTCATCTAAGGCGACTAGGTCAATAAATGCTGGACTACCTTCTACGACTTTAAAATCAGGTAAGGCACCATTCTTAGTCGGTATTACAGAAGAGCCTCCGTCATCATCACAAGATGTGTTTAGTGCGAATAGAACTAAAAAGAGACTTAATATAAATGTATTTTTCATGATATGTTTTTATGAATTAGTTGTCCCAAAATATTTTATATGATGTTGCATCTTTTTGGTCAGGTGCATTCTCATTAACGTTCAATTCGGCTTGTGGCCAAAATAATGAAACTTGATAAGGTCTTGTCAATGTTGTTTCACTATCGACTAAAGGCCATTCGTCACCATTGTCTAATTGATATTCAGGAGAAGTTCCAAGAGGATCTGCCAAAATGGGGAATCCAGTTCTTCTGTAATCGTTGTATTGGTCAAATGGGTCACCAAATGTAGATACCCACTTTTGGGTCATAATAATTTCCATTTTCTTAGTATCTGAAGCAGCGTCGAATTCGGCTAGAATACCAGAGATAAAATCATCTACAGCAGTAGTTCCTGTAAGTGTGGGTACTGTTTGTGTAGTTTCGGAATTTGCTACAACATCATCAATTTTTTTAAATGCTGCGGTTATCGCTTCCTCTAAAGTTGCCCTAGCATCCCCTGGAATTACCCCGGCTTGAATTAATTCAGCTTTGATAAACAAATATTCATGAAAGGTTAGCAATCTATGAGGGGCCGCACCGGTTCCAGCATCAACATTGGCCTTGCCACCAAGACCATCGTCATATCTACCTCCACAAGGATATATTCCAGGATAGGTGGAAGACTCTCTGCTGCCGAAATCCCTATTTGGGCCTATACTACCAAACCTTATGGAGTGAAATCCTGTACTGCTATCCCAATAATCAGCTTTTGGGTCACCTGTTTCTGGGTCTCCAACATCTGGAGGTAATTGACCAGGGGTTAATTGATTAAAGAAATAATAAGGAAGCCTAGGGTCTTCAATGCCATTGTGTATAGTGGGGTTCCAGCCTTTAAGAATCTCATAAAACCATGGACTCACATAATGTGAAGTTTGTCCGGTTAAATATGATGCTCTAAAAAGAGGGTTTCTTTCCTCAGCAGGTGACTGGGTAGTGGAATATGGAAACTCAAAATCATCACTGCTACTCTCCATGAAATTATTTGCTGCAATTAAGGCATTAAGTTTACCTGCATCGAATACAGATGATAGCCTGATTTCGTTATATAACTTTAGTTTTAAAGTGTTAACAAATTTATTCCATTGGGGAATACTTCCATCATAAAACAAATCTTGAGTATCAGGGTTTGATCCTTTGCCACTATTAATGTTGGCTAGTCCTTCATCAATAAGTGAAAGGGCATTCTCGTAGATATCTGTTTGATTGTCAAAAACTGGACTTACTATTCCTGTAGCAAGTTTTGAAGCTTCGGAATAAGGGGCATCTCCCCAAACATCTGCAATTATGGTTGCGGTGTATCCTTTAATGACCTTGGCCATACCAACCATTATCATCTCATTTTCAGCGGTACCTTGTTCAATTATGATATCAGCTTCTGTGATTACTGCATATGCTGCATCCCATGAGTTTTGGATATCGCCATTGTCTTGCTTTGTGCCATACTGGTCTTGCTCTTCACGATATGTGAATTGGTGTACGTAAGCAGAAAGCTCCTCGGCCATATAAACCCTAAATTCTGTTACGGCATTGAAATTTCTCTGAGTATCCGTCAAAAGTTGATCAATAGGGGCGACCGTTGGGTTGTTCGGATCAGTATTGACATCTAAATAGTCGCTACAATTGTAGAACAGTAAAGACACCAATGCTAGGGCTAACATTGTACGGCTTTTTGGATTGATTTTAAATATATTTTCCATAATTTTTTAATTAGAATTTTACGTTCAGTTTAAATCCATATCTTTTCGAACTTGGTGCAGACTGGACTTCTATGCCTTGTAAGTTGCCAGAGCCGTATGCATTTACATCTGGGTCAAAATTGGTATACTTAGGTATGTTGGGAGCATAAAACCATAAGTTGTTTCCAACTATTGAAAAAGTCATGGATCCAATGAAAGTTTTTTCCAAAAACTTTTTAGGGATGTCATAAGTTAATGAGATTTCTCTCAATCTGAACACAGTACCATCATAAATATTACCTTCATCTACAGTGTTTATACCAAAGGTATTACTATTTGTAGTAGGAGAGAAATACATGTTGTTCATTGTTATTTGAGTGGTATTTTGGATTTTATTTCCAGAATCGTCTAGAATGGCTTCCCCAGTAGTAGGGTTCCCGTAAACACCTGGTATGATAAAAGTGCGTTCGCGGTCTTCAGTGTCTTTGGTGACACCTCTTCCTAAAAGAGAAGCAACGGTTGTTGATGAGATATCCCCACCTTCTTTCCAATCAATTTGAGCTTGTAGACTAAGTGTTTTGTACTTAAAGGTATTGGTGAATCCTACTTTGAAATCTGGATTCGGGTCACCTATAATCTGGTTGTCCAATGCTTGTAGGACACCTCCTCCACCTTCTTCAATCAGATAATTGCCTTCATCATCCCTAGCAAATGCAGAACCATAAAATACACCGTAAGGTTGACCTTCGTCTACAAAGGCTATTTCGTTTACATTAATGGGAAATCTATCAAGTCCTTTAATCAATTTGTTTACCACATTCTTGTTTTTGGTAAAAGATGTGAATGTAGACCATTTGAAGTTGTCGGTTCTTACAGGAATCAATGTCAATCCGACCTCAATACCCTTGTTCTCCATTTCACCGATATTGGTCAATAAAGAAGTATAGCCAGAAGACGTTGGAACATTTACTTTGGAAATAAGATCCGTTGTTGTTTTTTTGTACCAAGTAAAGTCAATGATGGCTCTTTTGTTAAACAATTCTAAATCTACACCAGCTTCAAATTCTTCGGTGTTCTCAGGGCCTAAGGCGGGGTTGCCAAGAGTTGCAGGCACATATACTGATGGTTGTCCTGCATAAACCGTTCCAACAGTAAATATTTTATTGATTTGATAAGGGTCGGCATCCCTACTAACATTGGCCCAGCCACCTCTAATCTTACCATAACTAAGAAAATCATTCGATATTCCAAAGGCCTCTGTAAAGATAAAAGAGGAAGAAATGGAAGGATATAGGAAGCTATTGTCAGATTTAGGAAGTGTGGAAGACCAATCGTTCCTTGCCGTAGCATTCAAGAATAAATAATCTTTATATGACAATCCTAAATCACCAAAAATACCAACTATTCTTTTTCTTTCGGTCAAATCATAATCGGATACCACATTAGCCGTGTTGTTGACGGTAAAGATGTCATCTGCAATTAGATTGGTGCCTGTGTAACCTACTCGCCGGCTTGAACGTTGGTTAACATTATTCCCAACTAAAAAGTTCATACTTAAATCGTTGGTCAAATCATAATTGAAACTTAACACAAAAGTTGATTCAATTTCTTCGCTACCATAATCGTCGGTTACAACCCGACCTGTTCCTGAAGCAGCCCTGGATCCTTTATCGGTTATTTCAGTACGTGCTAAATCATACTTGTTGATACCAAGTTGATATCTTGCATTGATATGCTTGTTAAAGTCGTACGAGAAATTTACGTTGGCTACAGTCCTGTTTACTCCAGTTCTAATTTGGTTATGTTCCCAAGACCAAAGAGGGTGATCCCAACCACCATTGGGAATTACTGGTGCACCATTGGCATCCTCGTAAGGCAGGCTTAAGTCCCATGTTCTACCTAAAATCAATGTTCTCGCAAAAGATGAAGCAGATCCAGAGTATTGGTTTTCCCCAAGGAATGGGCCGACCTGATAACTATCCGAATAGCTGATGTTTGCTCCAACTTTTAAACCATTTTCTAATTTAAAATTACCACCGGCAGATATATTGGTTCTTTTGTAGGAGTTAAAGGGGATATACCCATGTTGGTCTAAATTAGAAAATGTAAGGTTGAAATTAGAATTTTCATTGGCAGAACTAATATTAATTGAATTGTCGGCCACAAATCCTGTTTTAAATAGGTTACTTACATTATTTGGTTGTGCCACATATGGCACGGTTGCTCCAAATTGATCAGGAAACGCATTAAGTAAATTTGGCCATGTTGGGATGGTTTCTTGGGAATCGAATCTTGCACCCCATGAGCCGTTTGCGTTATTATAGTTGAAATTGGTGCCATTACCATAAGTATTCTGGTAATCTGGAAGATTGGCAATTTTTTCGAAATATACACCAGTGTTAACTGATACTTCCATTTTTTTGTTTGACAGTCCACCTGATTTTCCAGACTTGGTTGTAACGACAATTACCCCGTTTACTGCCCTGGAACCGTAAAGTGCTGCGGCGACCGCTCCCTTAAGAACCTCTATGTTCGCAATATCATTAGGGTCTAAAGATGAAATGCCGGTTTCATAACCACCACCACCAGTTACTTGACTAGAAGTAGTTATTTGATCGTTGCTATAGGGGGTTCCGTCAACAACAAAGAGAGGTTGGTTTCCTCCTTGGAAAGAAGTTGTACCCCTTATGCTTATTTTATTAGAGGCACCAGCTACACCGGTCGATACATTTACATTGACCCCTGGTACTTTGCCATTAAGTGATTTTATTAAATCCGGTTCCGAGTTTTCCGTAATTGAGGTAGCCTCAACAGATTTGACAGAATAACCTAGTGACCTTGGATTTCTCTTAATGCCTAAAGCCGTTACCACAACTTCATCAAGGGCTTCTGTATCCTCCTCCATTTGAACATTTATGGTGCTTGATGCTCCAACTACTTGGGCATGCTCTTTAAACCCAAGGTAGGTGAATATCAAGGTTTGCCCCACATTTGCTTTAATGGTATAATTGCCATCAAAGTCGGTTTGGGTACCATGAGTGGTGTTTTTGATTAAAATGTTGACTCCTGGTAAGGGCAGGCCACTAGGGTCTTTTACTTCGCCGGAAATCATTTTTTCTTGCGCAAACGTCATGTGCACAACGAACGCTAATAAAAATGTGAAGATTCCATTTAGATTTGTTCTCATTTTATGATTGTTTTGATTTAGCAATTACTAAATTCGTAATTATGTGTTAAAACTCCTATAAATATTATGTTAATTTTAATAAATTATTCTGATAATTACAACATCATTAAGATAATGGGTTTTTAAATTGTAATATCACAAGATTTGTATATCCGTTTAGTGTCCATTGACTGTAATGCCAGCTATCACTGGTCTATCGGAAATCCTTTCCCCAAAGTACCTTCTATTGGGCTTATAGATGGGCCCATTTAAACAAAGCTGGGGATATTTAGCTTTGCTTGCCCATAGCGATATGCACCTGAAGGCTTCCCTGTTTGGCCTTGGGACAATAGTGTTTCTTACAGCGACACTTCTTGCGGACAACGCCCTCCCCTCCCCGGGTCTCCCGTAAATGCGAGCGGCACGAATCCTCGTCCGGAAACTGTTCCATAAAACGCAATAGGTTCATATGATTATATTTGTCATAAGGCCAGTAAATATATGGATATAGGTAAAGTAACGTGGAATCAAATTTTCTTATCTCCTGTTTTTATCCATAAAACGATAGCTTGCCCCAATACCATGCGTACTGCCCAATACAAAATCATTGGTATAATAATTGAAATTGTATAGCAGCCTAAAATTTTTATTGAGGTAAAATCCTGCTAAGGCACTAAAAGCCGAAGTAGTTCTGTAACCCAACCCTAACTCGAATCTATTTTTATACACACCAGATATATTAAAGTCGGTTTGTAAAGGTGCCCCTTCTTGATATTTTACTAAAATACTCGGTTTTATAAGCAGGTCTTCAAATTGATTGGTATAGAACCGAAATCCTGAATAACCATAAAATTGAGGTGTAATTTCAATAAAATCATCTTTGACCAAAGCGGTACCTATTAAATTTGGTGATGAAAAACCAACAAAAAAATTGGCTCGATTGTACATAATTCCTGCTCCAATAGTTGGTATGGTTATGTTTATGTTTTGAGCGAAATTAATATCATCATCTATACCCAATTCTTGTAAATTGTCACGATACATTTGTAGGCCTGCTGTTATACCGAAGGACAGGACATTCATATCGTAAATTTCCCAATCCGCTCTATTTTCTATATGGTCAAATTCTAATTTATAAGAGAAGGCTCCGTAAATACTGGTGTTCTCTGTAACGCCTATTTGGTCGTTTGTCACCCCAAATCCGTAGCCAATATTACTGTACCCAACATCAGAAATAAAACTTAATGCAGATGTTGAAGGTGCACCTTCAAATCCTCCAAGATTTCCATTATGTGTTAATGTGATTTGTTTTGGTGTTAAACCTGCATAAGCCGAATTTATTAAAAAAGGATTTATATGATATTCTGAAAAAACAGGCGTTTGTTGAGAGAACAGAAGACTGTTTATAGAGAAAAGTAAAATGATCGTATATAAATATCGCATTGCTTATCGTTTTAAAACAAGAAACCCTTTTGTTTTCCTTAGGTTATGTGTTCCTTGAATAGCTATGTTGAAAAAATAAGTACCTTCCGGGAGTTCATCTGCACCTAAGCCCGTTAATCTGTTTGCTTTTCCTCTAAAAACGTTATTGATGTTATCATAGTTATTGACTTGAAAAACCAAATCGCCCCAACGATTAAAAATAGAAACGGTATTATTTGGATATTGTTCGATTCCCACGATTTTCCAAGTTTCATTGACACCATCACCATCTGGCGAAAAGCCATATTTGGTTTCATCTACAAAAAATACAGGCTCTTTGGTAGTAAAGCTGATTTCGGTACAGCCCGTGGCCTGTCCGGTGCTGTTTTGCGGAATTACCGAAACGTAATAGGTGGTGTTTTGGTTCAAATCCGTAGGAATATCGTAGGTTGTTCCTGTAACGGTGGTGTCTGTGATGTCGTTTGCTCCGGATGTTGTGCCAATGGTTAGAAGATAATCATCAGCATTAGCTACAGCATCCCAAACAATATTGGTGGAGATGCTTATATCCGTAGCTCCGTTGGTAGGCGTGGTAACATTGGTACACGTTGGGACGGTTGCAATCGTTTCGGTAGTAAAACTGATTTCGGCACAACCTGTGGCTTGTCCTACCGCATTTTGTGGAATTACTGAAACGTAATAGGTGGTGTTTTCGGTTAAATCGGTAGGAATATCGTAAGTAGTTCCTGTAACAGTAGTGTTTGTAATATTGTTTCCTCCGGATGTTATACCAATGGTCAACAGGTAATCATCGGCATTGGCAACGATGTCCCATCCAATATTAGTGCTAACGCTTACATCCGTAGCTCCGTTAGCCGGACTTGTAACGTTGGTACACGTTGGGGCAGTAGAAAGCGTTTCTGTTGTAAAACTGATTTCGGTACAGCCCGTGGCCTGTCCGGTGCTGTTTTGCGGAATTACGGTTACGTAATAAACGGTATTTTCAGCTAAATCCGTAGGAATATCGTAAGTGGTTCCTGTAACGGTGGTGTTTGCGATATCATTCCCTCCTGATGTTATACCAATGGTCAATAGGTAATCATCGGCATTGGCAATGATGTCCCATCCAATATTGGTGCTAACGCTTACATCCGTAGCTCCGTTAGCCGGACTTGTAACGTTGGTACACGTTGGGTCAGTAGCAAGGGTTTCGGTAGTAAAACTGATTTCGGTACAGCCCGTGGCCTGTCCGGTGCTGTTTTGCGGAATTACGGTTACGTAATAAACGGTATTTTCAGCTAAATTGGTAGGAATATCGTAAGTGGTTCCTGTAACAGTGGTGCTTGTAATGTCGTTTCCTCCAGATGATGTTCCAATGGTCAACAGGTAATCATCAGCATTGGCAACGATGTCCCATCCAATATTGGTGCTGATGCTTACATCCGTAGCTCCGTTAGTAGGCGTGGTAACGTTGGTACACGTTGGGGCAGTGGCCATCGTTTCGGTAGTAAAATTGATTTCAGTACAACCTGTGGCTTGTCCTACCACATTTTGTGGAATTACCGAAACGTAATAGGTGGTGTTTTCAGCTAAATTGGTAGGAATATCGTAAGTGGTTCCTGTAACAGTGGTGCTTGTAATGTCGTTTCCTACAGATGATGTTCCAATGGTCAACAGGTAATCATCGGCATTGGCTACAGCATCCCAAATAATATTGGTGCTGATGCTTACATCCGTAGCTCCGTTGGTAGGCGTGGTAACGTTGGTACACGTTGGGGCGACTTGGGTGGTGCCCGTTGTAAAACTTCCTTCAGTACAACCAGTTAGATTTCCATCAGAGAAATAAGGCGTAATGGTAACAAATATTTCGGTGTTAGCGGGAAGATTACTTGCAAAATTATAGGTAGTAACATTACCCGCATCTTCATCGGTTACAATATCTGTTCCTCCAGAAGTTGTCCCTACGTTTAATTTATATCCACAAGCTCCTTGGTTAGCATTCCAGGTTAAACCTGTGTTTATGGGTACATTTACAGCTCCGTTAAGAGGGTCGCTTAAAGTGGTGCAGGTTTTGTTTACCGTTACCGTTACATTTATATCATTTCTTACAAGAAGTAAATTTTTTCCTCCTGTTCCCGGTGGATTGGCATTTTCAAAAGGTACTAAATCACTTGTAATTTC